>Ga0315281_10000012_pt1 | contig 268903 bp, 296 predicted proteins | sample YL17G07_0_MG_FD_204540 | JGI IMG/M metagenome (GOLD analysis project Ga0315281, IMG submission 204540) | Sediment microbial communities from Yellowstone Lake, YNP, Wyoming, USA - YL17G07_0 | ecosystem: Environmental > Aquatic > Freshwater > Lake > Sediment | place: USA: Wyoming | collected...
TTAACAGCTTCCCTGCGGCACTAGAGCGGCACGTGGCCGCCCTAACACCTAGCCTGCATCGTTTACAGCTGGGACTACCCGGGTATCTAATCCGGTTCGCTCCCCCAGCTTTCATCCCTCACCGTCGAGCGCGTTCTAGCCGACAGCCTTCGCCACTGGTGGTCCTCCCGGGATTATAGGATTTCACCCCTACCCCGGGAATACCGACGGCCTCTCTCGCCCCCTAGCCAAGCAGTATCCCCCGCAGGCCAGCGATTGAATCGCTGGATTTAACAGGGGACTTACTCAGCCGGCTACGGATGCTTTAGGCCCAATAATCATCCCCACCACTCGGAGAGCTGGTATTACCGCGGCGGCTGACACCAGACTTGCCCTCTCCTTATTCCCCCAGCTATCTATACTAGAGAAAAGCCATCCTCAGCGGATGGCACTCGGGATAGCTCCGTCAAGCTTTCGCTTATTGCGAAATTTTCGCGACTGCTGCGCCCCGTAGGGCCTGGGCCCTTGTCTCAGTGCCCATCTCCGGGCTCCCGCTCCCACGGCCCGCACCGGTAAAAGGCTTGGTGGGCCATTACCTCACCAACAACCTGATCGGCCGCGGCCCCATCCTTAGGCAACACCTGGAAGCATGACCCAAGTGCCCTTTAGGCAAAAATCCATTCCAGGAATCTTCACCTATCGGAAATTAGCCCCAGTTTCCCGGGGGTGCCCCCGTCCTAAGGTTAGGTTAGCCACGTGATACTGAGCTGTGCGCCGCGCCTCCATCATGGCTAGGAAGCGCACGACTAACATGTCTTAATCCCATCCCGATAGCGGTAGGGTCCGGCAGGATCAACCGGAGTTGACCATACGCCAGACTGTTATGATTGTTTATGTATGTACGTCCGCAAAGTCGACTGGATTTGGAGGGAAACAACCACTATATACGCCAAAGCCCAATTCAGACCTAACGCGTTAGCATGTCAGGTCCACATACCTGTCCCCGCAACTGGAGGCCAACCATTTTCATTCTTTGGGGCGACTGTGCGCCTTTATAGTCAGGGTTGAGCCGCCGCCGTAAAAATTGCGGGGCTTGGCTATCATTCGCCAAAACGAATCAGAGGCATCTTAGCCAATATAAACATTTCTTCCCGGCTCTAATATACGTTATTATGTATCAATCATCTTCCACAATCGCCAAGAGTTCGGTGAGGCTCCTTATGACTCGGTCTGGCTTAATGCTGACTTCAGCTTCTGTAGGTTTCCTTTCTATCAGAATAGCTTTGATCCCTACGGTTTTCGGTCCTTTAACGTCCAACTCCGGCATGTCACCCACGAACACTGTATCGGAAGCGTTGACATTCAAGTCGTGTAGGGCTTTCTTGAAAATCTCGGGATTCGGTTTACGCTGATTAACTTCAGCGCTAATTATGACGATGTCAAAGAACTTTCGCAGGCCAAAGTTGTCTAGCAGTTTGCGACCGCATTCAGGAATGCCGAAATTCGAGACTAGCCCAAGCTTGTATTTCTTTTTGAGTGCTTGTAAGACGTTCACGGCATCGCTGTCTACGCTTACGTAACGCATAAATTCATCTGCGAAAGCCATGGTTGCTCCTACCACAACTGGGTCAGACACATCGAAATCGTAGCCAAGCTTCTGAAGTGTTTGCATAATTCGAACGTTGAAATGAGGTTCATCCAAGGTTTTGCGAGTCTCGGAATAGATGCCATCCCGAACCTCAAAATATACACGGCTGAAATCTTCAAAAGATGCTTTGACGCTTTTCTTCTTCAAGAACGCGTGCATCTTCCTCAATGAAGGCTCATAGTAGACTTCGTCGCTTCCGATCATCAGCAAGGTGTCGAACAGATCGAAAAGCACAGCTTTAACTCGCATGTCTCCAACCCTGAACGTAGTGCGCTGGCAAACATAAAACAGTTTTCCACGGCAGACAATCTGATTCTACGTTTTTCACTCACGAGCTTTCTGGTGTGTTTGCTTGTTCTTGGGTCAGTCGGTTTTCGGAATAAAAGTTTATATGGCGTATTACTATACAATATTTATGTGGCTTAACGTAATGGACATCGACAGAAAAAATGAAGACGTCCGGTGGCAGGTCATAGTGTCGATGCTAGAAGAGTTTCCTACGCTCAAAGAGAAACTCAGAATCTATCTAAGAGAGAGCCATAAGAAAAGATAGAATATCGCTTGAGCCATTTCAGGCAAAATCAAAGCTCAGATGTGGCAGTTTCCCTTTTCAGTTTAGAGCGACTCTAGATTTTCTTAAGCAAATGCTGCGGAGGTATCTTAACGTGGTTTCTGCTGCTGTTGTTGCCATCAGGTTCAAGAAGCTCATCTATCTCATGATATCTCTGCAGAAAATCCAAGCCCTTCTCACTGGCCTTATACCCGTCCTTGGCATTGACGTTGACCCTTTCAAGTAAGCCAATTCTCAGCATGAACGCGAGATACTCGTTAAGCTGCGTGAAACTAAGATTAGCTTTATACATTATCTGTGTCTTCAATGTTCCGTCTCTTGCTATGCCCAGAATCTCTGCAATAATGTACAGCTTGTCTCTTCTTTTTGAGGATGGGTTAGAACCCCATGGATTCATCTTCTATATTCCTCTTTCAGAACTGTTCTCTATAACTGAAAACACCATGGAGTGTTTTAAGCCGTGTTTCGCACGTCCAAGTATTCCAATTACTGGAATATTGTTTGGCACGGACTCTAACGCCTCAACTGAAGCCTCAAAGGATTTATCTGTTGAAAGCGAGAAATTCAGCAAGAGCGGTGATGCCTGTGCTTATCGGCATAATGGCAGATACACATGATAATCTGCCGATGGTGGAAAAAGCCATAAAGAAACTGAACGGAGCAAGCGTCGAGCTTGCACTCCACGCTGGAGACTATGTTTCACCTTTCGTCATACCCCTATTCAAGGAACTGAGGGCAAAACTGATCGGAGTCTTTGGCAACAATGACGGCGACCATGAATTTCTAAAGAAAAGGTTCAGCGAGAACAAGCGTCTGGAAATCCGCGGAAACTTTGCGGAAATAGCATTAGGCAAGTTGAAAATCGCCTTGATGCACGGTAGCGACAGAGAGCTTTTGAAGTCACTTGTGGAAGGCGAAAGCTTTGACCTCATAGTTCATGGTCACACGCACAATGCTGAAACCTACAGGAAGGGTGAAACGCTGATCGTGAATCCTGGCGAAGTCTGTGGCTATTTAAGCGGCAAGCCAACCGTTGCATTGTTTGATGCAGATCGATTTGAAGCGAAGATTGTAGACCTTTGAATCCCACTGTTTAGAAGAAGTCTAAACCAGCGACGTAGAACTCGTCTCCATAGGTTGGACTGAAAGACCTAGCATGCTTCAACGGTCTAATCATCAACACAGAATGGCTTCTCTTCTGAATCATGTAACCTCGTGACCTGTACACTTGAAGCAACCTGCTGTCCAAAACCGCCCTATCATAGACCAGATCTTTTGCTTTTCCTTCAACGAGATCTAGAAGACGGCTCATTTCCTTCGTGTTCAACGCCACGAGTTCCCTAATCCAAACCCCATTAACCCATGTATCTTGAATGTGCTTGAAAAGAACATAGCCATCTTCACCGATTATGCATTCTTTGGCTTTCAACCCCTCAGCCCTCTTGAGCATTCTCATATGAGCCTTGGATCGAACTGTAAGACCCGTTTTTCCCTTCACATGATCAATGTAGATTCTCAGGATTCTTCCCAAATCGAGTTTTGCCGCTTTCCTCTTCTGCCCAGAAACAGCACCCTTTGCCTTTATGATCTTATAGGCGCTTGGAATATCCAGCAGATCCGCGTAACCCAGCTTCTCATAAAGCGAATGTGCAACGAGCGTCCGACTCGTGCCCAAGAGAGAAAAAAGATAGTCTTTTTCTTCAAAATGTTGATGTGCCCTGTTTATCAAGGCCGTAGAGATGCCTTGCCTAACGTGGCTTGGAAGTGTTGCCACACCGTATAGTCCACCAACGTATTCAACTGCTCCATCCAAGGTGCGAGTGGCCAAGTCCATCACACCCACGTAACCGACCACGTGATTGTCTTCAACCGCGCAGAAGCCCACTGGCCCATTCTTCAGTCTTGGGTCAATTTTGGCAGTTTGGTCAAACGATCTTTGGTTGAAAGGCCATCGGAAGGCATGATCCAAGAGTGGTAGAAGCGAATCCTTTGATTCCAATTCTCGATAAGTTACTATCTTCAATTGCATTGTTCCCCATCAGTTATGAGATGGTGTAGGGTTGTCTCTTCTGGTTTGCCAACTTGAAAAGCCTTTCCAGTTCCTGGTCTGTAGCCCCCTTTCTCATGGGTGTTATGATGTCAACGAGGTTGTCGTTTCTCATCAAGCATGGTTTGAGTTTTCCATCGCTCGTCACTCGTAGACGAGTACAGTGTGTGCAGAACTCGGTGTTTTCAGTTGGGTGTATGACTTCGACTCTCACGTCTGGCAGGTGGTAGATTCGGCGGTTCTGCATGTACTTTCTGACCTCAGTTTTCAATGCTTTCTGCTTGAGCATGTTCTCGTATTCTTCGAGCGACCTGTGATTGGCTATGTAGTATCTATCGTTGATGTTTATTGGCTCAAGCTCTATTAGCTGCAAGATTGTTCGAGTTTCTCTTGCAAAATCAAGCATTTCTTGAAAATCATAATCATTAACGCATTTCAAGATGAGCATGTTAAGCTTAACTGGATAGAAACCCGCTGCAACCGCGGCTTTGACACCTTCCAAGGCACCTTCAACTTTCCCGCCAGTCAACTTGCTGTAGGTCTCGGCATTCAACGTTGGGAGACTAATGTTCACGCGCCCTAGACCGCTTGCTCGAAGTCCCTCAGCGAGAGGTGCAAGCAGCGTTCCATTCGTCGTCATCGAAAGATCAGTCAAGCCCTGTATCGCTGCAATTCCCTTGACTATTTCAGCGACTTCTTTGCGAACCAGAGGTTCGCCGCCAGTCAATTTCACCTTACTAATGCCCAGTCCAACTGCAATCTTCGTTGTCCGGATGATCTCAGATGCCGTCATTTCTGTTGGAGACGTATCTGTGAGTTTCTCTTCGCCTTCCATATGGCAAAATCGGCAACGCAGATTACAATTCCTCGTGACTGCTATGCGTAGGTTAAGCAGCGGACGGCCGCAGGGGTCTTCCAGTACCATCGTTATTCCCGTGCATGCTTAACGACGTGACCTGCTTCCGCTAATATAAGTCTTTCAAGGCAGAGTCTAACAGCGTCAGGAGATCCTGGAATGCAGAAAAATGCTTTGCCTTTTGCAATGCCTGCTATGGCACGTGATAGGATCGATGCGGAGCCTATTTGGTCGTAGCTGAAGCGTCTGAAAGTTTCTCCGAACCCGGGAAGAGTTTTCTCTAAAAGAGGCGTGACTGTTTCAATGGTCACATCAGTGGGAGTTATGCCCGTGCCACCGCAGAATACGGCAGCGTCGATGTCTGGGGAACCCAGGACGTGTCTTGCACTTTCTTCAATCATGATTCTGTCGTCCGAGATTATCTTCCTAATTGATACTGCGTGCCCAGCGTTTTTCAGCGCGGACTCTATCAGATCTCCTGATACATCCTTCACTTGCCCGCGTTCCTTCAGTTGCTGGTAGCGCGACGTACTGCATGTAAAAATGGCGAATCCTAACTTTGTAGGTGCTTCTGTCTTGTGTTTTCTTGTGCTTTCGCTCATTGGTTGATACCTTCTTTAAGCTTCTTTATGACTCGGATGCTTTCGATGGCTGTCGAGGGATATTGTCCTTCAGCATCTTTTTCGTACTGTTTGACCATGTCCCATACGGTTAGGAGGCTGACAGCTGTTGCAGTTAAGGCCTCCATCTCGACTCCTGTTTGAGCCTTTGTCTTCACAGTCGCAGTCACTTGCACCTTCGAGTCGCCCAGAATCTCGGTTTTGACTTCCACTTTTGTCAAAGTTAACGGGTGGCAAAGCGGAATCAGAGTACTTGTTCTTTTGGCAGCCATTATTCCAGCTATTTTGGCCGTGTACAATGGGTCTCCCTTCGCTATTTTCCCTTCTCTGATCAGGTGTAAAGTCTCAGTTTTTAGCTTGATGCATCCCTGGGCAGTTGCTTCTCGAGTGATTTCAGGTTTGTCGGAAATGTCAACCATCGCCATTTTTGATTACTCCACTGTTTGTTCTTCGATTCTGAAAGTAAAAGTCTTCTCCTTTCTGTTTTGCTTCTGCCAAAGGTCTGATCTGGGCGAACCCGAGAAACAGGTAAAGCTGCTTCTCATTAATCTCCATTCAGGAATATTCGTCGATGTCTCGCCATGACCTCCATAGTCAAGGAAGGTTGTTCTTATTGGAATCGCTCCCAAACTTCCATGAGGTTCTGGACAGCTTTGGCTTTCGCTGAGTGTTCGTTTATTCTGTAAAGGCGTATTCTTCCAAAGACTTTGTGTTGGATGAGGCTTTCATCCTCCAGAGCTTTCAGGTGCTTGCTTGTTGTTTCGTAGTTTACGCCAAGTCTACGAGCAATTTCAGAACTGTTGAGCTCGCCTACTTGTGCCAGGATTTTCAGAATCTTCATGCGCGCCCTTGAAGAGAAAACATCCTCAACGTCCAAAGCTTTCTACGCTCCTCCTTTTTCTAAAACCGTTTTCAACTCGTTTCCCAACTCCTCAGTTGAAACTTGGAAATAAATAAGTGTTGATCTTCCACGGGAACCAGTACCGGGCACTTCCGTCTTCAATATGCCAGTTGTTGATAAATCTTGAAGGTATTTCCAAAGCTGCGTGTGACTGTTTGGTCTTACGCTGAACTCCTCGCACACGATCGCATAGGCTTTCTCGGCTTCCACAAGAGAGGCGTTAGCTTTTTGGCTCTCCTTGAAAATCCGGGTCATACCTAAGAGAAAAAGTTTCGCATGAAAGTTTAGAGAGGCTAGGTCGCTTTTTCGCACAATTGCGATAATGCTTGAAAAAGCTTGCCTGACACATTCTGGCGCCACAGAGCTCAGGTCTTCAGCGTCCGAGTATTTGCCTGCTCGCCAGAGCAGTTCAATTCCGAACCGAGCGTTTCCATTTTCAGAATAGGCGATTTCAGCTGTCAAGTCTACGGTGTCTTCAGGCACGGTTGAAGGCTTGAAGGCCACAGCAACGCGGTCGTTGAGAATGTCAGTCAACTGTTCTTTTGAGTACTTTTTGAGGTTGATTATGTTGGACTGCAGGGTGCTTCGTGTACTCTCGTCAAGATGAGCGATTGAACCTAAGCTGCGCAGGATGCAGATCAGCGAAAGTCTTTGTGGTTTGTTCTGTCTGCCTTCTTGCATTCGGGTCAGTTTGTATACAGCGTCAGAGCCTTCTCTTTCGATTAGGCTGTCAAACTCGTCAAGGGTCAGAATGACGTAGGCTTTTTCCTCATCGAGCATTTGAATCAGGTTTCTGAGGAGTTCTTCGGCGGAATAGCCGCGCTTAGGAAAATTCGGATGGAAATCTGAAACAATGTGCTGCAAGATGAGAAGAAGACTGCCCCTGTATTCACGGCAGTTGACGTGAACATAACGGATGCTTATGCTACGCTTACTAGCTTCGCGGGTAATCTCTGCCCCGAAACGCTGAGCAAGCACAGTCTTGCCCGTACCGATGTCACCAGTTATCAGGACTCTTTGAGCCATTTTCTCCGGGAATTGCAGCATGAAACTGAAGAATTCCATGAGTAAGCGCAGTTCTTTGTCTCGATGTGGAAGCCTATGGGGAATATAGTTGATGTCGAGTTTTGTTTCATCTTTGAAAACGCTTTGATAACGCGACACTTGCCCAATCCCCAAGAGATTATGCTGGAAGTGCTGTTATCTTTTTCCCTAGAAAAATCAGCAAACTGCGATTCAAGTCTATGCAATCGTCGACGAGTTCCTCTACGTTTGACCTGCCTAGAGAACTAGGATCAGAGTTAGGAATGTGACGCTTTCGGAAAAATGTATGACGTTGATTACTGATGGTTTGCCGGCTTATCATGATGCGTATAAGAAGGAGTTTTGGACTTTGCGAAAGGACACGAGAACCGAACACGTTAACGCTATCAAGCTTTCAGGTAACATGAATAACAACAAGATGGAACGCTTGAATGGCGAAATCAGGGATAGGGAAAAGACTATGAGAGGACTAAAAAACAAAGATACACCGATTCTTACGGGCTACCAGATTTTCCACAACTACATCAGAGGCCACGAAGGGCTAGACGGAAAGACACCCTCAGAGGCTTGCGGGATAACAGTTCGAGGAAACAACAAGTGGATTACCCTCATCCAGAATGCAAGCAAGAATAGAAAATGAGCAAAACCAAACAACCATTTAGCACGCCATAAACAACTTAACAGAATCGTAAAAAAGTAAAAAAGAGCAGTTGATGTTAAGACAGCAAAGTACCGAAATGGTTAACCGACACCGCATCCCATTGTGAATCCTCGCTTCTTCCTCTGATCTTTGTTGTGTCTAGCCAAGAGATAAGCCTTGTGGAAGTATGTTCTATTCATTTCTTATCACCTTTTACTAGGTAAACGGAAGAAAATATTATAAGGCTTTTGGTGTTATTACTACCAGTTGCAAACTGGGTGGAGCAGAAGATTGCCAACCAAAGATGAAAAAGGGCGAATAATCCTAGAAAATATCTGGCTAATAGCCATAATCATTTTGATTATCGGAATCGGACTTACTATTGGAGAGTACTACTACTTTGGTCGCTCCTTTGTTGGTGAGATATTAATATCTGGTGGCTTTTTTGGCATCTTTGTATACTTGATAATTGGGCGTCATGAGAAATACGTTCTTAGAGAAAACATCTTGGGATTAAGACCAGATTTGACTCTGATTGATCAGTTATTGGGGCAAGTTACGTTTCGAGACTATTTTTATGACAAGAGAATATATGATTGGGAATTAACTAATCACGGACATGCCACGATGTGGGCAGTGCGATTACACGACACAATACATATGAAGACGGAAAGAGACACAATGGAATTAGTTATGATAAGAGAGTCTGACACAGGGCTCACTCAACAAAACCGAATGGTTACAATAACAGATAGAACTACAAATGCCTCGACGAACGTACAACTTCAACACATAGCAGATCTCTCTACAAATGTTAAGACCTACTATCTACTTCGGCATGATTTTCGCAAAGATCATGAGTACGAACTCAAAACTGCGCATGACTATCCCCCAAACATGAAGAAAAATGGGGATTATGTTGAAATGGAGACCCCTGTCTATACTCGGAGCCTTGAGATACATGTTAAGTTGCCTACAGATTTTGACTTTAACTTGCTGAGGTTTGGTTGCTTCATTGTTGACACTAGATATGTGAAGGTTAGAACGCTCAATTGCAATTGTGATTCAGTCACAAGAACCATAACGATTACTAGCGATGGCCCTGTTCTGGCAGGTGAAACAATATATCTCAAGTATTTCCCAGAGTAGTTTGAACGCAAGAAGCTCTTGCTAGTCAATAGACCGTATCTTATGTACATTGGTTTGATTTTGTCCGACGAGAGCTAACAGTGTAACAACCAAATTCCCAGACAGTTTACCAGAACCATAATTCGCAAAAGAAAATTCAGTCATCAACCGAAAGTTGACATGACCCCAGATCAACCGACAACTTGACAGAACCTCCTTACTAGATCTCACTATCACCCGACTGTTAACAGGGAGAAGAATCACCCACCAAGTTAACAGAACCGAAAAACATAATGTTAATAAGTGGATCCTGTGAGTGTATTGCGCAATGATTCCAAAATACTTCTTCTTGACCAAGGGCAACGGTAAACACAAAGAGCAGCTACAGTCTTTCGAGTTGGCCTTGAGAGACGCAGGCATACAACACTGCAACATAGTCAGCGTCTCAAGCATCGTCCCGCCTGGCTGCAAGCTCATCCCAAGAGAACAGGGTTTGAAGTTCATAAGGCCTGGAGAGATAACTTTCGTCGTTCTAGCGAGAAATTCCACCAATGAACCGCACAGGCTAATAGCTTCTTCGATAGGGGTGGCAATTCCTTCAGGAAAGCACAGTTACGGATATCTTTCCGAACACCATTCCTTCGGGCAACCTGACGACAAGGCTGGTGACTACGCTGAAGACTTAGCCGCTACGATGCTCGCCACGACGATGGGAATCCAATTTGACCCAGAAATCGCCTGGCACGAGAAAGAACAGCTGTTCAAGACCACTGGCATGATAATCAAAACGGCTAACGTGACTCAATCAGCAACTGGAGACAAAACAGGATTGTGGACAACTACCATTGCAGCAGCAGTCTTCGTGCCTGGAAAAAACGCTCTCCCAACTCATGCGTTGGAACTGGCAGGTCACCGTTAGAAAACCTCACTATGTTCTAAAACGATATTAGCATCTACATCCATGCTAGTAGTCGGTGAAGAGTATTTGGCGAAAAAACTGCAGGCACCAATGATCGTTGTCAACTTCAAGACCTACATTGAATCAACTGGAAAAAGAGCTGTTGAGCTTGCCGAAAAAGCAGAAAAAGTAAACAAGGAAACATGCGTATCCGTTGGAGTAGCTCCGCAATTCACCGACATAAGAGCCATCGCAAACACGGTTAGAATTCCAGTTCTTGCGCAACATGTGGATCCAATCAAGCCCGGAGGCTACACTGGCCACGTGCTCGTCGAAGCCATCAAAGAAGCAGGCGCGATCGGGACGCTGATTAACCATTCGGAAAGGAGACTCAAGTTGTCCGAGATTGATGAGGCAGTCAGAATGGTGCGTGAGAACGATTTGGTTTCAGTTGTGTGCGCCAACAACCCGACTACCAGTGCGGCAGTCGCAGCACTTGAGCCAGACATTATCGCGATTGAGCCGCCTGAACTGATAGGCACAGGGATTCCGGTTTCAAAGGCTAAGCCTGAAGTCGTCACTGACGCGGTCAAGCTTGTGAGGAAAGTGAACTCGCGCGTTACGATTCTTTGTGGAGCAGGGATAACTCACGGTGAAGATGTCGCTGCAGCGTTGACGCTTGGCACTCAGGGCGTGTTGGTCGCAAGCGGAATAGTGAAGGCGAAAGACCCATATGCGATAATGCGTGAGTTTGCAGATGCCACAAAACACTAAGCTGGCCTGACCTAGTTGAAAGTTGAAGCTGAATGTGCGGCATGTGTTCTCAGCAGGGCTGTAGCCGAGGCTACGGAAGCCACTTCGAACCCTGCTTTGCGGTTCAGGGCCATGTGTGAGATCATCCGTCTTCTGAACCGGGAGTTTAAACCGACATCTGTGCCAGCGGATTTGGGCACGAAAAGGGATAGGATCATCAAGAGGGTTTCTGGCAACGATGATCCGTACAAGAGAAGCAAGAGAATAAGCAATGAGAAAGCCCTGAAGCTCTTGCCGTACGCGCGGAAACTTGTAGAGGAAGGTTATGCCCAGCAGGACAGGTTCAAGAGGGCTTGCCTCTGTGCCATAGTTGGTAACGTAATGGAGTTTGACATTCCCGGTCACAAGTTCAGTTTTGGGAGTTTGAAAAGCAGTTTCAGAGACGCTTTGAAGTACCTAGTGATTGACGATATTGGCAGTGCTTACGAGTTGGCAAAGAAGGCACACACAGTCCTCTATTTGGCAGATAACGCTGGCGAGATCGTCTTTGACACTTTGCTGGTTGAGCGATTGAAGGACATGGGCTTGACGGTTATTGTGGGAGTTAAGGGTGGACCTGTGATAAATGATGCTACTTTGGAGGATGCAGAAGCCTCTGGAATCAGCAAGATTGCTGATAAGATAATAACGAGTGGGACAGACGCTGTCGGTCTGGCCTTGAAGGAGGTTTCTCCAGAGTTTCTCAATGTTTATGATTCCGTGGACATGGTCTTTGCAAAAGGCATGGGCTACGCGGAAACCTTGACGGAATACAAGCTGAAGAAACCTCACCTTCTACTGTTCAGGACTAAATGCAATCCTGTAGCGAACTTTTTCGGGCAGTCGCGGGAGAGAAATGTCGCGAAGTTGATGCCCTAGATGAACTTGCCCACTATATGCCTCGATCAAGAGGTTCTCTCGCGCTTTGAGGACGCAATCAAGAAAGAATGGCTAGTTACAAATGGCTTAGGTGGCTACGCGTCGTCGACTGTCCTTGGTTTGAATACGCGAAAATATCATGGGTTGCTCGTTGCAGCTTTTCATCCTCCTAGTGATCGGCGAGTCTGTCTGGAGAAGTTAGATGAAGAAGTAGGCGTTGGAAACGACATATATTCGCTTGGGATGAACGAGTTTCAGAACGGGGTTCCGCCGAAAGGGTATGGGTTTCTCACAAAGTTTGCTGTCTCGCCTTTTCCAACTTCCACGTATAATGTGCAGAACATTGAGGTTCAGAAAACAGTCTTCATGCCTTATGAGAAAAATGTTGTTATTATCCTGTACAAGGTCTTAAATCGAATGAACTTTGACGTCAAGTTTCGAGTTTTTCCGCTTTTGAACTGGAGACACTTCCACTGCACCACTAAGAAACCAAAGACATGTGCAGAACCTGTACAGACACAGCAGGACAGAGAAGTAGCTGTCAAATTCGATTCTCCGAAGTCTGCGCTATTAATGACTGCGATTGGAGGCCAATATTGTGCTGAAGGCAGATGGATTGAAGGCGTCTTTTACCGTGAAGAGGCTGCACGTGGTGAAAGCTGTTTAGACGATTGCTTTCAAAGTGGAGTTTTCAGTTTTGAGGTAAAAGCTAACAGGAACGGAAACTTTGCCGTTGTTGCAGTTGCCGATGAGAACGTGGATACTGCTCGGAGAGTCATGGCTGAAATGCCCACCAATCTCTATGACATGAATGTGTTACTAGACAGCGAGGTTGAACGACGTGACAGTTATCTAGCCAAGTTCAGAGAGACGCACTCAGATATTCGGATGAGTGAGTGGCTTAGCGTTCTGGTTTTGGCAACTGACAAGTTCATCGTCAAATGGTCTGGTATTCATCGAAAATCGGTGATTGCAGGTTATCATTGGTTCGAAGGCTGGGGAAGAGACGCGTTCGTTTCGCTTCCCGGCTTGATGCTTGTGACGGGAAGGTTTCAAGATGCAAGAGAAGTTCTCTTAGGATTCAACAAGTATTGCAAGGATGGTTTGATCCCGAACTACGTCCCAGACCTTCCAGCAGAGCCTGCTTATAATTCGGTTGATGCGTCTTTGTGGTTTGTGAACGCCGTTCTACAGTATCTGAAGTATACGGGCGATTTCGATTTTGTTCGGGAACGATTGTGGGAAACACTGAGAAACATAATCGACAGCCACCTCAACGGAACAGTTTTTGATATTCACGTAGATGGCGATGGCCTGCTTTCTCATGGCGGTCAATTGACATGGATGGATGCAGCTGTTGACGGCAAGGCTGTAACGCCGAGAGCTGGAAAGGCCGTTGAGGTTCAAGCGTTGTGGTACAATGCTTTGAGAATCATGGAGTTGTTAGCAAACAGGTTTGATGAGAAGGGAAAAGCAGAAAAGTATGCCGTAGCGGCTGAGAAAGCCAAGAAAAGCTTTGAGAAATTCTGGAATCCAAAGAGAAATTGCCTGTTTGATGTTATCAGCGATGAAGGACGGGATGACTCCTTGCGACCAAACCAGATTGTGGCGGTTTCTCTTGATTTCAGCATGCTTGATGATTCTAGGAATAAGATAATTGTTGACTTTGTGCAGCGTGAGTTTTTGACACCGTTTGGTCTAAGAACACTTGTGAAAAATGACTCAAGGTATATGGGAGTCTATGCAGGTGATAGGCGAAGTAGAGACAGGGCTTATCATAATGGCACGGTTTGGCCTTGGCTGTTAGGGCCATTCAGTACAGCGTTTGTGAAGGTTAGGAGCCGAAGTGAGCATGAACAGGATTCTTTGAAGAACCTGTTCAAACAATTGCTCAGTAAGCAGATTTTGGAAGCAAGCTTAGGAACGATCAGCGAGATTTTCGATGGCGACCCACCGCATATACTAAGGGGCTGCGTCGCCCAAGCATGGAGCGTAGCAGAACCATTAAGAGCCTATGTTGAGGATGTTGTGCAAGATAGGCCAAGATACGAGATGCAAATTCTGCAGGGCTTAAGATGAGATGGTCGTTCGAAGGCTTTCAGCTGCAGTCTCAGGCGTAACCGTGTTAATGTACATACCAGTGCTTTTCTCGAACCCGGCCCATATCGAGAGTTTCGGATAGACTTCTAGATGCCAATGATAACAGTTGCTGGTTTCTCTGTCTGTTGCTAGGTGGAAACCATAATTGTAGGGTGGATCATTCACTAATATCTTCAGTCCGTTGAGACATTTCTTCATGATTTCTGCGAGAGACTTCACTTCCGTCTGTGAGAGTTTAAGCATGGTAGAGTCATGTTTCTTGGGTGCTATCCAGAACTCCATCGGATCAACGCTTGCATATGGAGTGAATGCTAGGAACTCGGAGCTTTCAGATACAAAGCGCGGTCCCTTGCGCTCCTTTTCAATGATGTCACAAAAGGCGCATCTCTTGTGCTGCTTCCAGAACTGTTTGCTTGCGTCGATTTCTTCTTGAACGATTCTCGGCACAATCGGTGTGGCGATTATCTGGCTGTGCGCATGCGAAAGTGAGGCACCAGCTTCCAGACCGTGGTTACGGAATATCGAAACATATCGTACGTAGGGTTTTGCTGACAGTTCCCGAAGCCTATCGATATACGCGTTGATAATGTACACAAGCTGCTGCATTCTCGCGTCTGCTGGGTGTTCATTATGATTTTGTGACTCCACTATGACTTCATGATGCCCAATCGCTAGACCGAAATCGTCAGTTTTCATAATTTGACTGTAGGTGAGTCTTTTCTCAGGTGGACTGAAGGCTGGGTAAAGGTTTGGAATTGCTCTGATCAGCCAGTTCCTGTGGATTTTGCCGTTTCTGTCTCTGGTCTTTCTTATGCTTTTACTGTCTCTTAGATAGACGAGCACTGCAGGTGGTGTCATGTGTTCGTTGCCAGGGCACATGGGGCATGTGCCTGCTTTGGCTTGTTTTCTTTCGTCTTTTGCGAAGTCTGTGGGTCTTCGGGCTCGTTCGGTGGCTATGACGACCCAGCGGTTGAGTAGGTAATCTTTTCGTATCTCGTTGTGTGGCATGGCTTTACTTCCAGTGAACCTACATCGATGATTGAAGGATTTAGAGTTTTCCAGATGCGTCTACAATGATCCAACGGAGAGTTCTGGATACACGCGATTCTTGCTTTCTGGATAGGATTTTTAAGTTTAGACTGTGAGTATTGTTTTGGTGGTTGAGTTGAGGGAAGTGGCAAGAAAAGTTAGGCTTTCAGAGTCTATTGATGCGGATACTGTTGCCATAAGCAAGGATCACTATTTTGCCAACGCCTTTGTCGTTGATTTGCCATTGGAAACTGTGCCTGATCATGTTTGGCAAGACATATTCGAGCGAGAGTGGAAGTCGGGCAGACACTTGTGGGATAGGAAGTTGTTTGTCGTGGGTGAGAAGCTTAGGCTTATGACCACGGTCAATGACATTGAGGACAAGCTTGACTGGGTCAAGCAGGTCATAGAGAGAACGAACAGAGACATTGACGAGTACAATCAAGAAGCTGCGGCACGGGAAGCACAAATAAAGGGTGCCGCGAAAAGTCAGGTGTTAAAGGAAGAGCAGACGAGCGTTGACATGATTAGGGACAATTTGAGAAAGAGGCTTGGCGCCTACTAGAGTACTTGCTGCTTAAGCGGAATATTTCGAACGAAGACAGTTCGTGAAGTTGCTTATTCCTGTTTTTTCTTGAATATGTTGTCTAGGGTTTGCTCGAAGCGGCAGGTGTCGCATAGGTGACCCTCTTTAGTTGCCGTTCTTCTTCCGCATTTTGTGCATTTCGTCTTCTGAATGTCTTTCTGTTGGAGAATAGTACTACTCGACATATATCTTCAAAGTTTAACAATGGTTTGCTGAATTAGATATTGTTTATGAAGCAATAGTACTGGTGCTGGATTGATACTGGCTTTATCGAGCATTCAAACCAGTGAGAAATCTTGGCGGCTCTTGGTTACTAGGCGCAGTCTCAATCAAGTTAGCAACTTTGCAAAAGTGCACTACTTATCCAGCACTCTTCCCTTGCCAAAAGGAATTAAAACTCTTATTCTCTCCATCGAGGTCTCCAGAATGTTCTTCTGCTGTTCTCTCGCCATGTTTGCAACCAAGACGTGCAAGATATGTCTGAACATTTCCTTGCCATTCTGGTCTCCAGGAACAATGATAACCCATGCTTTTGCACGTTCCTTAACAGCGTCAACAGGTCCACCGACAAATCCAATTTCTCCTACATCGTTGACCACGATGCCCACAGCTATTCTAAGCGGGACATTTCGTATCCATTCACGTTTCCCGCTCACAGCAAATGCGCCATGCGTTACGTATTCGCCTGATGGCCCGCTCTTGCTCAGTTGTTCAGGCTTAACCCAGTAGACATCGACACTTCCAAAGCCCTCCCGCCAGCCCCTGGAAAACGCTGCAGCAAACTCAGCCGCCTCACGAAGAACTTTATCGTCAACTGGTTTCTTGCGCGTTTTGATGACAACGAAAGGCGAACCGACGATATCAGCATGGAAAACAACGTCATCTGGTTCTGTATATTTCTTAATCAGAACCTCATTGCTGACTGCATCCTTGCCGGCTAAGACCAAAAAACCCTCAGGAGACATAAACCATCTGAACTTCTCAAACCACTCCTTTTTCTCAAGCTTAAGCTTGGCAAGCTTGGCAGTCTGTTCGGCAGGTGTAACGCTCTGGGTAGATTCAGTCTTGCGAATCTTGACCTCAGCTTCTGCGAGCTTTGCGCGTGAATCGTTCAACGCTACTCTTACGCCTGCCAGTTTTTGCTTGATACGCTTTCCGCGTTCAAAGAAGCGAGATGCATTTTCAAAAACTGTTGCACGCGTATCGAGACCAAACGATAGATCGTCAACCCGCACATTTGCTATCAAACCTTTTGTATCGAAAGATTCGAAGCAAAGACCATGCCCTGAAGCAGTCGCCTCAGTCTGAATCTCATGAATGACTTCTTTCCAGTCTTTGCCACTCTGTTTGCCCATTAAGAACTTGTCCAGCAACAATTGAAGCTCATTACAGTGGGCATAGATCACGTCGCCGACTTGCTTGTCTTTTTCTGCTTTGCCTTCAGTCTCAATAAAAACCTTTTCCTGCTCTGCGATGACACGTTTAAGCCTGTCGGCTTCACGCTTCAATTGGTCGATCTCCATGCTGACTGCTTCGTTTTCTGCGACAGCGGTTCTTGCATAATATTCATCCAAAGCATCATTGAAGCTGTTGGAGGAGTGAAACGTGAAATCTGCTCCTTCATATTTCCTGAGCCTAAAAGGAACGACATCAACGAAGCGTCCCACCCCGTCCAATATGATACCCGGCTCCAAAGGTCTATCAGTCACTTGCAGAGTCAAATCCTTCAGACAATTGACGATAGCCTTGGCTTCATCTTCACTTATTGCATTTGAAAGCTTGGTCTTATTGATACCTGTTCTCAGCAGAACCTCTTCTGCGTTAGCTCCGCCAATGCTTAGAAGTCTGGTAACCGCTCTGACGACTTCAATGCTGCTGAAACTCTTCAACCCGTCATGAAATTCTTGCCAAGTGATTTTCAAGGGATTCTGTGCTTTGGAAGGCGCAAAACTGAATGTTTCACCGCGAAGAACATTTCTGTCCCTCATTCTCACGTAAGCCAGTGCTTGCAAGATCTCGCCGTTCTCACCTACAAGAATGATGTTGCCATCACCGAAAAGTTCCAAAACAAGCAGCAACTCACCTGCCTGCGTTCTAAAATTGAAAATGATCGTGCGTTCAAATTCGTGTTGTCCGATGCTCGTCAGCCAAGCGTTTCGCAAGTATTTTCTTAAGGCCATGCAGAACGCGGGCGGCGTTTCAGGCTTTCCCACAGCATACGACGTCAGATGCAGTCGCCTACCAGCCTCAAGCACTAGGTAGATTGCAGGCTTGTCCGGTTTGTGAAGCTTCAAGAGCAACGTCTTGCCATTTAGCTGGTAGACATTGTTGACGCGAGACCCCACTATCACCTCTTTCAACTCGCGAACAGCAGCTGCAACGTCGAAACTTGTGAACTCTCTCTTGCCCAACTTCCCACGCGCAAAAGGTATAACACAAAACACTATAAATAGGCAACTTTGAACAAAATGGAGACGTCTCCCGCAAAACCCCATTTTTCAAAGCACGCGCAATGCATAGGCTAATTCTTGCGAGAGACTCTAGCTATGAGGAAAGCAATTCCAACTCCGGCCAAAGCCGACGCTGCACCGAGAAGGAAAAGCAAAGCAATCATTTCCGTGGGCAGAACGACGATATACTTCGGCGTAGGGTTCCCAGACGAGTTGAAGTCTTCCGCTGCAATCATAACGTCTTTTGTCAGAGACCCGAGGTCTCCCTGATAGGTCAGAACGCTGAGCCATGCTCCATCCGGAAGTAGGTCGCTCAACCTCAGGTCAACCGTTGAGAGTTTTCCCGTTGAAAGCGTGAACTGTATGGCTTGCCGGATTCCTTGAGACGCTTGATAGTAAGCAAGGTTCATCGGATAGCCAGGATTCTCCAATTTGTCTTCAGTAAGCAGGAAAAGCGTTATCTCCCCGTCACCGCCGACCGGACTCGTTATTAGAAGCGGATAATACAGCGTGCTGCAGTTGAACCTATAGAGTATCGGATCCATGCTTCTCTCCTCAGGCTGAAGAGTCACAAGATCCAGCGCGTAATATCTGAATCCTCTGCCCATATAGCCTTGAACTGCCGACTGGAATTTGCCCAGCGTAATGCTCTGACTCACGCCACTTGACAAGAGGAAATCGTTTGCCCAGCTAACCAAGGCATTCGCATCATCTGCCATGACAACGGTTATGTTGTGAGGGCCAATTTCCTCGTGGAAAACCACCTCCACACTCTTTCCTCGGGCATCCCCCATCGTTCCAAAGTAGAACCTGTTAACAGCTTCTTCCCATATCATCTCCTGAATCTTCTGAAAAGATTGAAACGATCCAAGCCCGATCTCAGGCTTCGAAGGAAGGGGAAGAATCTCTAACACCATCGTCTGCTGGCTCGCCCTCACGTCGGTAGACAGTATCAGAATCTCCTCATTTCCGTTCCAAGCAACAATAGCCTTCTGCCTAGGCTCGTAGATCGAGACTCCAGGAATGATCGGAAGCCCACCTCTGTCTGCATGAATCAAGGGCAACGAAACGCAAACCAGCAAAAAGGCCAGGACAGCAACCTGGATTACTCTCAACACGAACCCCTCATTGTATATCTCCTCAGACACTAATAATACTAAGCCTTAGAACGATCGAAAACAGAAAGCAGAACATGAAACCATCGTAGTTCCCGAGTTTCCACCAACAACCATTCTCGCAGTCGTCATGGCTCTAACCATGCTTGCAGCAGCCTTGACCAGAAAGAACAGATCTAAAAGATTCAGTTAAACCCTATTCCCAATCTTCTTTCTTCCAGAGAAGGTAGGCTTTTGTCTGCATCAGGAAACCGCAGATCCTTATCGGGTTGCCATGGTTATGCTGACAGTGGAGATGTCATCCGCAAAAACCCTCTTTTTTCTTGCACTGTCAGGGTAGGCTGGACCCCTCGAAAAAGGGTAGGGGGATAGGGGTAGGGTCTTTTTGGCTAAAATCACGCGAATAAGACGAGTCTTCAAGGCCCCAGGACGAGATTCTCGCCCTCTTCAAACAGCCCCGGAAGAGACCGGGAAGAAGAGCATGAATTCTCGTCCCTCCAAACGCATATGAGCTAAGGCCATGAGTAGAGAGACGGGTTTCTCGAGTGTTTAGGCCTGGGCTTTCAAGCGAGAAAGCAGCTGTCTCTCCATAGGCTGAATGAATAAAAAAAGAATTCTTTTTTTTCAACATGCAGCTCACGCATCAGAGGCCTAGAAAAATGTGGGTTGGGGTGGAACTAGGAAGGGTAAAGAGGCGCTCCTAGTTCCTGTTTGGAGAAGAATTTCTGAGGAAACGCGTAAGCCCCAGGCGTAGAAATTCTTGTGTGGTGAGTGACAATAAAGGGTAGCCGAGGGCTTATTGTCATGTTTGGGAGAAGAATTTTCTAGGATGAGGCGCCAGCTGGTTCGCGTGGCCTCCAAGCATAGCATTAGGCATCTATTGCCGTGACTAAGGCCATCTGCTCACGGCAGAAAACCCTCCGCTTGATGATTCTCACCACCCTAACCCTCTCAGGATTCACCCTGTTTCCGAAGCCGACGCACCTGACTTGGCCCTTCATCAGCCAGTTGTTAAGCATCTTCCTTTGGGAGTGCTGCTGCAGCAGCCTATGCATGAGCTCCACGTCGGCCTCGGCCAAGCCGCTTTGGAAGAAGAAGCAGTCTAGGCAGAAGCGCCTTTTTCCGCCCTCGAAAACCAAGCTCAACGCTCCCTCAGGGCTACTTTGCGCTTTGGAGCCTTAAAAACGTGTGCTGCCCTTGGTTCTGGAGTTCGCATGGTTGTACCTACCCATTTCTGGGTGACGAGATTCAAGCTGACAACCCTTAAGAGGGAATTGAAAGCCGGAAGGGGGTAGGGCATCTTTTTTATGGTGCAAGCTAACTCAAAAAAGAGGGTACACTAGAGGGAGGGGTAGTGGCATCTTTTTGCGTGGCCGTCTGACTGTTAAAAAGAGGGTACACTACCCTGAGGTTACCTTTCAGTTTATTCTCGTCTCTTTTTCAGGAATGGACACTTGAACCTTGCCGCCAGTTTCCTTGAGGATATCCTTGCGCCTTTCCCTCTCTTCTTCGGTTTCAGTTGAAGATGAGAGCGCTGCGTTCTTGGAAAGCGACTCATAGACGTCCTCGACAAAGCCGCCTATCCCATGGATTTTGAGTTGCAGCGTCAGATTTTCGAGCGCACGCTTCTGCATTTCAATGACGTACGTGCCCAATTGTTGGAGGAAAAGGTTTTTCGCGTGCTCAAACTCAACTGCCATCTGCACCGCGCTTGGAATCACATATAAAACATTGCGGTAACTGCGAGACTCACGCTTCAACTGTTTTGTTTTCACAAGGTGTTTTAGAACTCTGTTCAGCGTTACGTCAAATGCTCGCCAGCTGTAGCGTGCTTGATACTTTGGGTAGAGCTCCTCAAGTATTCTGTTTCTACGCATCTCACCATTGTTTAGGCTGATTGATGCGACCACGTCTTTCTCAAGCTGCGAAATCCAAGGCTTCATACAAACACCACGGTTACTAACATTTGTTTTTACGATTACTAACAATAAAAGGTTTACCCATGCAAACAAAAACAGTTGTGTTAGGCGCTCGGGTAAGCGCTGAATTTGCTGAAAAAACCATTTTCTTTGTTAGAACCCGCGGGTACTTGAATGTCAGTGAACTGATACGAGAGGCTCTCCGGGAAAAGATGGACGTTACCATGGAGAAGGAGAAAACGTGAGTGAAACGAGAGTAGTGTCGCATCCGGCGGCGCCATTAACCACTTATAGGGACACGTTTTGCAGATGGTGCCAGAGGAAGGACACGTGCTATGATGACAGGGATCTAGAGAGGAATTGTATCTTATGCGCTCTACTGAATGAGCTAATCTTTGACAGACGGCAACGCACGCAACGCTAGTTAGACGTGTGGGATGGTAACGTTGACAGCCGCTGATTATGATAATAATCCAGCCAGGGACGAGAGTCTTGCCGACGGCGAACCTGTCGGCTGCAGGACAAGAGAAGAGTTGATGGCGCACCTCAAAGAACTGGACAAGTCGCTGTCCATTGAAGAACTTGAGGAGATTCTGGGGTCCACCGTCAAGCATGATAACGAAAACAAGGTCATAACGTTCTTGGCCATGCTTCTGACGTACACCGAAGAAGACCAAATCAACATCGGTTTTCTGGCTGAATCAAGCACCGGCAAATCTTACATACCCTTGGAACTGTCTTGGTATTTTCCGAAGGAAGACGTTGTCAAGACAGGCTATGCGTCTCCAACAGCGTTCTTTCATGATTGGGGAACACCGCTGCCAGACCCGAGTGACCAGCGAGACGTTGAGGACGACAAGAAAAGGAAGATCATTCATATTGACTTGCACCAGAAAATCCTCGTCTTCCTAGACCAGCCACATGACCAACTCTTACAACGATTACGATCCTTACTCAGTCATGACGAGAAACACATAGCCATCAAGATTGCAGACAGACGTGAAAAATCTGGACTAAGAACCAAGAACATCGTCTTGGATGGGTATCCAACCGTTCTTTTTTGTACGGCAAAGTTCAGCGCACACGACCAAGAGAAGACTAGATTGCTTTTGCTTTCGCCTGAGATTGACCAGGAGAAGCTGAGAGACACGATTGCCTTGAAGCTCGACAAGGAAAGCGACCGAGAAGCATTCTACAAACGCATGATGGAAGACCCACAGCGGAAACTCCTAGCAACCAGAGTCTGGGCCATAGAGACAGCAGATATCAAGTATGTGAAAATACCTGAAGAGTTGAGAGAAGAGGTCTACAAGCATTTCATGGATGCTCACAAGTTTCTGATACCCCGACATCAACGCGACATAACCCGATTGTTGGCCATTGTCAAAGGCCATGCGCTTCTCAACTTCAAACACAGGGAAAGAATCGGAAACTCGATATTCGTCAACATGGAAGACGTGGAAGTCGGATTCAGACTCTACTCCGCCGTCAGCGAGGCGAATGAACTAGGGCTGTCTCCAGAACTCTACACGATCCACCTGAAATTGAAGCCACGCATAGAGAACACGGTAGACGGCATAGAACGGAAAGACTTCCAAAAGCTGTACTACCAGGAATTTCATAAGGTATTAGGCAGAGAATCAGCAGCTAACATTCTGAAAGTTTGGGAAAGCGTAGGTCTGATTATCGAACAGCCTGACCCTGTTGATAGACGTAAACTGAGATATGTGTATCCTGAGGTGGGGGTAACCACTGAAGATACGACACCAGTGAATGCTCACGCCCACACATCAGAGTTACCCCCACCCGGGGATACATTTAGTTTCTGTGCCTGAGGAGGCTGACTCGGATGGTTAGCATCACAGAAGATACTGGGCTGAAGCGGCTGTTCCTTGAGAGGCTCAGGGAGCACTACGGCCAGGGCAAGGAGGGCTTCTTCGTCACGGATTTCACGTACTGCTTGAAAAAAGCGTATTTTCGGCGCGTCAAGCCCAAGCCATTCAGCGAGCAGCAACTCGGGTTCTTTCTTGATGGAAGCAGGCGCCATGAAGCGTTGCAGTTTATCTCTGGCATGCAAAGCGAGATTTCTTTTGAGAGGCACGGGGTGCGGGGCCGCGTGGATCTCCTGGCCGAGGGGCCGATTGAGTTTAAAAGCACCAGGGCCAGGAGCGGCGGCGTCATCCCAAGTCACTTCCTCAAGCAATGTGCCTACTACTGTGTTCTGACCAACAGGAACACGTGCACGCTCGTAACCCAGTTCATCCTCGGGGGCCGCTTCACGTTTCAGAAGCTGACTTTCTCGGCTGAGGAGCTCTTAGCCTACGAACGTGAACTTGTTGAAAGCCGTTGTCTGCTCGAGGAAGCCTTGACTAAACATGACCATTCTGGCCTGCCTTGTGGCGAGCCGTGGCAGTGCCGGAGCTGCGAGTACAACGGGGAATGCGGGTCATAATGGAGACCCCTCATCTGGACGACAAGGTTTCAGAGGGGCCTGCAGCCGAAAGCGTTGAATGCCCCCACTGTAGCTCGAAGAGGCTCTACAAGGATGGCTTACGCCCCTTGCCTGATGGCTCAAGCGTTCAGCGCTGGCTTTGCCGACACTGCGGGTATAGATTCACCGACCCAAAAGTACTACGAAAAAAACAATACTGGTACATAAATAATGCATGCCACTCTACTTCAGATCGTCAAATATGCGCTCTTGACAGAAGAGTGGGAAATTTGGCCATTAGTGGAACCCGACAAGAAGAGGCCCAGCGGGAGGGCACAGCGCTTGACTTGGCCTCTCAGAAAGGTAAAATCGTTGAATTCGCTTGGAAACTCAAAAACGAGGGCCGCAAACCTACGACAATCAGCGAATACATTACTGAACTGCAAACTTTAGTCAGAAAAGGAGCCAACCTGTTTGACCCTGAAAGCGTCAAAGAAACCATTGCAAAACAAGAGATAGAAGAAACAACAAAAAGAAACTATGTGAATTCTTACGATGCCTTCGCGAAAACATTCGGGATCAACTGGAAAAAACCGAGGTATCACCCCTCGGACCGTTTTCCCTTCATTCCGCTTGAAGCCGACATTGACCAGCTTATCGCGGGCTCAGGCAAGAAACTGGGCACGGCTTTGTTGGCAGCTAAAGAAACAGCCATGCGTGTCGGCGAAATCCTGAAACTGCAATGGACAGACATCCAACCTGAACAGAACCTCATAGCGGTCAACAGCCCAGAGAAGGGTAGCTTAGCAGGAGCATACAAGGTTTCAAGCCAACTTGTTTCGCGGGTAATGGCTTTGCCGAGGAAATCTGAAAGAATCTTTCCGACAACAGTGAACTCCATCACAGCTCGGCTGCGGAACACGAGGAGAAGCTTGGCGGAAAAACTGGGCAACCCAATATTGCTTAAGATAACTTTCCACACTCTGCGCCACTGGAAAGGCACAATGCTCTACCACCAGACGAGAGACCCGCTTTATGTTCAACAATTCCTGAGACATAAAAGCATCAAGAACACAATGATATACATCAACGTTGAGCGAACGCTTTTCGCCAGCAGCGGTAACGATGAGTTCCACGTTAAAACCGCTAAAACACTGGATGAGGCGTGCGAGCTTCTCAAAGTAGGCTTTGAATACGTTACAGACATGGAAGCCGTCAAGATATTCCGAAAGCGGAAATGATGTATAAACAGCCAAAACAACGTGTAAATAGGCAACTTTAAATCTAAAATCAAGTATAGACTCAAAAGGCGCTGAAACAAAGATGAAACCTCTGGAGAAGGTCTATTGGCTGAGGCTCCTGTTGGGCATCATCGCTGCACTCGTGTGTACAAGCTACGTCGTAGTGACCCATGAGATTCCACCAGCCTCAGGCCCGTTTTCGATAAACACTTTCTTCAACAGTGCGTCCATAGCGATAGTCATTTATTTGATGTCCTACTATGCTGTGAAGTTCAAATTCCAAAGCGTGGTACAGAAGCCACAGAAGCTCGCCACAACAGGAATAGGTGTATACTTGCTTTCATGGATAGTCCTCTGGGCCCTGCTCTACACCATAATAGTGGGACCGACCTAGTCCTCTTCCTCTTTGAGAAAGTTCTCCATCGTAACTTGGCTTTGGTCATCTTTGACGGTTTCAACTTTCTCTTTATTGTCTGGAGTGCCGTTAGCATTCGGAAGGTCAACGATGTTGATTCTGCTGAGCACCCGCATGCAATCGGCCCAAGCTGAAAAGTAGCCGCGGTCAAAATCCCCATGAAGCTTGAAGCCTACATGCTCCAGAAACTCGCGCCTATAGGCATGCAATGCAGCCTTGTCACTCAGATCCAGCTTGGGGAAAAACGCGTAAGCGTCGCCGTTCGTCTTGCGAGAAAGAAACATGCCGTACAAAGCCCTGAAAAAGCCCCTGTTCCATTCAGTCTTCTGCATTTTCTGCGTGATTCTCCCAAGCTCACGCTCAGCTTCCGTAAACTGTCTATTGGCTATGAGCTGAAAGTATCTTGTGACCAGAGCTGATGGAATAGGCATCGTTAACGACCACGAGGCTTCATCTTGTCCTCTTCAGTAGCGTCCTCTATACCATTCTCAGTTACTTTAAAGATTTCCTCTCCCTCAGGCAAATACGGACTTGAAACCAGTCGAGCTATACGCACAGGGCCATGCGCCGCTCTACGCAAGTAAACGCGTGTATGACTCGTGTGACCGACGATGTGTCCCCCGATGGGATGAACTGCGTCGCCAAAGAACACGTCTGGCTTGGCCATCACCTGATTCGTCACAACTGCCACAGCGTTGAAAGCTCTGGCTAAGCCGATGAGCTTGTGCATGTGCTTGTTCAGTCTCTGCTGTCTGGGGGCCAACATCTCACGACCGATGTACTCGCTTCTAAAATGTGCCGTCAAAGAATCCACGATGATCAATTTCACGTTGTTCTGTTTAATCACTTCATCAGCGTTGTCAAGCAGAAACGCTTGGTGATCAGATGTGTATGCTTCAGCATAGATGATGTTCTTGACCACCTGCTCAGGATCCAATCCCAAATGCTTTGACATCGACACAATTCTCTCGGTTCTGAATGTGTTCTCAGTGTCGACGTACAAAGCAGCACCGTTAAGTCCGCCCCGTTCAGGAGGCAACTGGACGTTCACGCACAGCTGGTGACAGATTTGGCTTTTCCCAGTTCCATATTCACCGTAAAACTCGGTTATGGTCTGCGTTTCCAGCCCACCGTCAACAAGCCTGTCCACGACCTTGCTTCCAGTCGTCAGGCGCAGGACGCTCTTTCGCAACCTAAGCAGTTCATCTGCCCTAATGAAAGAAACACCAATCGAAGAACGTGCAGTCTCAATGACTGAAAAGGCTTTCTTTTCACTTATGCCCACAGGCTCAAGCTCCCTAGCAGTAGCCATAGCCAGAGACTCGATCGTGTGATACCCTAATTCCTTGAGTTTCTGAGCTGTAGCAGGTCCTATACCGGGTAAATCCTCTAAGAACTCGTATTTCTTCTTGCTACCAGCATCCGCTTTCTCTGTCGTCTCTTCACGTTCTTCAGACATCGACCATTTCCTCGCTACTCACAGCGCATAAGACAGTAAAAAACAGGCTGTATTTAAAACACGCGAAGCAACATGCTTCCTAGTCTATGGAGAGATAAGTTAAAGTGAAGACACATTACTCAGAGTGTCTGCAGAGAACTCTCGAAATTCTTCACTTTCGGAGGCTTCTTGCCCTGTGCCAGCAGAATAGTGTGTCCCTCCTCCGCTAGACGCGTTGCCTGTATTTCCACGCCGCCCATGAACTTCTCGTTTAGGCTACCATCATCATTGATGACTCGCCAATACGGTGCCACCTGCTTTCGCCCGATCTTCAAGTCCTCTTCAGCAGTTTCGGCGGATACCCAGAGGAAGATCTCTGGTGTAAGTGGGCAAGTGTATGCAGCACAAAAGTCTTTCGCTAGCTTGCCCATGATTTGGGTCACCGTAACCAGTTTTCCTTTCTCAACTTTGCGCAGCAGTCTATCAACATCCACTGGTTTCGGGATCAGCATCTTTCCCTTTGGAGTGTCAACAATTCTTGGCTTCTCAGCTTTTTCCAGTTTTTCTCGCGATAGCCTGAGTGATCTCATATATAGCACTTGCTATGATGTGTCCTTAAATTTTTCGGGTGGCACAAGACAAGACATAAGTACACGGGACCGTCCATAAAAATCAACAAAATTTGAGGGAGAAGAAATGGACACTGCAAAGATCGAGGAAGTTGCCTTCAACATCTTGAAACAAGCCGTGATATACTTGCCAGACGACGTGAAACAAGCATTGAAAAAAGCTTACGCGGAAGAGACAGAGACGGGTAAGATTCAATTAAAAGCCATTCTAGATAACATTGAGCTTGCCGAGAAGAGCCAAGCGCCAGTGTGCCAAGATACTGGTACGATAATCTTCTATGTGAAAGCAGGCGACAAAGCGAAAAACCTCGGAAAAGTTGAAGAAGCATTGATAAAGGCGACGAAAAAGGCTACGGCAGAAGTTCCTTTACGTCCTAACGCCGTAAATCCCTTCACCGGAAAGAACAGCGGAGACAACACTGGACGTAATATACCGTTTGTGAACTGGGAAATCACGCAGGGAAGCGACATAGAAATGACAGTGATGACAAAAGGAGGAGGTTCCGAAAACGTCTGCATGTGCGGAATGCTAGTCCCAGGCGAAGGAATAAAAGGACTTAAGAAATTCGTCGTTGACACTGTCATAAAAGCAGGAGCCCAACCTTGTCCACCGACCATCCTTGGTATCGCAATCGGGGGCGGAGCCGACATTTCAATGAAGCTCGCCAAGAAAACCTTGCTAAAGCCCTTGACCGAACACAATCCAGATCCCGAAATAGCGGCACTTGAAAAGGAGATTTATGAAGCGGCCAACATGACAGGAATTGGTCCCATGGGACTAGGCGGAAAAACCACGGTCCTAGGCGTGCACGTAGACTTCGCTTTTAGGCACCCAGCGTCTTTTCCAGCTGCAGTCGCCTTCAATTGCTGGGCTTCAAGAAGGGCTTCAGCGTTGATCAAGGCAAATGACACCGTTGAATACTTAACTCGTAAGTTGAAATGGTAAGGTGAAGAAAATGGCAGTCTATAAACTGAAAACACCAATTTCGGAAGCTGACATCCGCAAACTGAAAGTGAATGATGTGTTGTACGTAACTGGAACGATTGTGACTGCGAGGGATCAAGCTCACCGAAGAGCCTTGGAGTATTTCAAGGAAGGAAAACCGTTGCCCCTCAGCCTAGAGGGTTTAGCAGTTTTTCACTGCGGACCAGTCATGAGTAAACAAGGTGACAAGTGGATCGCGGTGGCGGCGGGACCGACTACAAGCACTAGGATGGACATCTTCGAGGATGAGTTCATAAAGAACTTCAAGGTTCGTGTAGTCATCGGTAAGGGTGGAATGGGCAAAAGAACGACAGATGCTATGGCGAAATACGGTGCGGTCTATGGAGCCTTCACAGGTGGCGCCGCAATATTGGCCGCAAAAGCTATCAAGAACGTCAGAACCGTTGAATGGTATGACCTTGGCATGCCTGAGGCCATGTGGGTTTTTGAAGCTGAGGAATTTGGTCCCCTTACGGTTGCAATTGATTCGCACGGGAACAACCTGTTCACTGATGTTCAGAAGACCGTTGAAGAGAACAAACAAAGGATTTACCAGAAACTTGGCTTGTCGCCATAGTTTCAATTCTCCATTTTTCTGCTTTGTCTCAGTTAACCCGAATACTGTTTAGTATATAGTAATATTTAATACTCTGCCTGACTACCCAAATAAACGGTAGACCAGAGCATGTTCAAGAACTACAGAGACAAAATAGCCGTTTCAGGAATCACAGTACTAGGAGTGGGCGTAGCCCTGCTGATTTTCACATTCATAAGCACCTACGGATTCCTAACCCAGAGCCTCCAGATCATCACCTCGCAAGATCTTGTACAAACCTTCGGAGAAACACTGGCGCCCTTAATCACTACGTGCATCAGAGTAATGTATCTTGGTGTGATGGGCTGGATAGGCTCGCTCATAACGATAAGAGGCGTAACAATTATCACAAACGCACCTAAGCTTGAAAGCCTTATTCCTCAAAAACCAATGACCAGTCAGCCAAGTCCGGCGCCGCTGGAGTCAGTGAGTACTCACCAAAAGGAAACTGTGCCATCTGAACCAGAAATGGCAGTAACACCTCCAGAAGATGCTTACCAAGCAAAGAAGACACGAAACAGCACGGCACACCGAGAATCATCTGACTGAAGACCCGCCTGCAAGTCAGTTGGAGAACAGAGAGCCAATGAACGTTCCGATCCGAGCAATAGGCATTGCTACAACGGTTTTTTGGACAATTCTCATACTTTTCTCTGTTTCTGTGGCTTACTCTGTTAAGGACTTGCAGTTTGGCTTTGGAGAGCCTCAGATCGGCATGAGTTTAGACAACAAATTGGTTTTTTCGTTGCCGATAAACGTTACAAACAGAAGCTACTACAGCATAGGTGTATTCAACGTGACAAGCATCGTCTTAGACGAAGGCGGTTCCATAGTAACACAAGGATCATCGGTGATGCCACTCATAGAGAAAGATCGAGCGGTGACCTTTTTCCATAATCTGACCTTGGACATAGGCAACTTGCTGCAACGCAGTCAAAACTACCTGTTCAATGATACACAATTGAGTGTCGTTGAATGCGTCAGTATGAAGCTCGCTGAAATCATCCCTGTCCAAGCTTCAGGCAACTTCTCAATTCCTTGGGGCGCGCCATTGCACAATTTCACGCTAGAGCAACCAAGGTTTCCTGCGTTCAATCTCACTCACATTCAGGTTGAAGTACAACTGACTTTTGAGAACCATGCGTCTTTCGGTTTCAGCGGAGACGTGAGGATACGCATGTACAATAACGCTGGCGTGCTAGCAGGCTCAGGCGATACTGCAATAAGTGTTCCTCAAAACTCACGTTACAAGGGAAGCATCGATTTTTGGGTTATGGCATCCGTGATTTCCTCGATCTGGCGGTTAGAAATCGAGCTTCAGACACCCTTTTTCAGTTATGGACCACAGGTGATTGCGTACGGCTAATCAAGTGGTGAGTTCAGGATGAATCTTCGGAAAATCGGGGTTAGAGCCCTGAAGGCAGCGGCCAAGGGCATTCTTGTATATATTTTGTACTTTGTTTTGTCGTTGTTTCTGGCTCCGTTTATGGAGATGGTTCCGACTCTGCAGCAATCGATTGAAGCTTTTGTCACGCCTTACCTGATTTTGATGGTCATCGGCGACTTCTTGGCTGATACAATTTATCACTATTTTTTTGGAGCGGGCAAGTCGTTGTTCGTAATCTTCTATTTGATTCTATCACTGAAAAGCGGAGTCGTGAGCACATCATTCGGGAGTATAAACTTGCTTGTTGACCTGCGTCTGTTTCTTGTGATCGCCATGCTCTTGAGCTTATTAGGGTTAGCGAGATCGGTTTTTCAAGCAATAAACTTCATGAACGAAAAAGCGAGTCTCACAGTTAGTTTATAGTTTTTTCGTCATCATGCAAGCGTCTTCGCCGTCCGCATAGTATCCATGCACGGTTCGTGCAACTTCAAACCCAAGCTTCTTGTAAAGACTGACTGCTGAATCATTTGTCACTCTTACCTCTAGAAAACACTGTTTCGCCTTGTAAAGCTTCATCGCTTCCATTGCGCTGATCACGAGAGCTTCTCCAACGCCTTTTCTTCTATGATCATGCACCACAGCTACTGAGACCACGTGGCCCTTCTTGATCACGCCGCCCAAGCTTAGGTTTGACAAGCCAACTTCAATGCGGCACATTATGTAGCCGACGATTTCGCCATTTTCTTCTGCGACTGTGAACGTTTCTGGGAATTTCTTGTACAAATCAACAAAGAAGGAATCTGTGTAGTTCTCAGGCAGACAAATGCGGTTAATCTCCATTACCGTTTGCAGGTCGCTCAAGGCGAATTTTCGCAGTCTAAAGGTTTGCTGCAAGCTTTCACGCACCATTCGCTTCAAGACGTTCAGTTTTAGCGCTGTCTAAACGCGTCTCTGTATTTAACCGCTTCCAGTAGGAGGTAGCTGTTTTTCCTCGGTTGTCTTGACGTTTGGCAAAGTGAGGTTGCCGTGCGGAATGGCCCAGACTCTGGCGTTCTTACCAGCGATGCTCAAAGCCTCGTTCAGCGCGTCATTCACAGCCCTTGCAGTCTTCAACCTGAAAATGTTCGTTGCATAGTAGTCCGGCATAGATGAAACGAGTATTATCTGATGATTCTGCAGCGCCTTCAACAGGTAGTATGCCTTGTGTCCGCCTAGGGCAAAGTTCCTTCTGATTTCCCGCTCAACCGCCTTCAAGTCTCCGTACTTGACCATCCAGTCATAGAAAACCTGGTTTCCATGCCCCTCAGGGCACTCAGCGACTAGAACTATCACGCCGCCTCGCTTGACAACTTCGAGCGCGTTGTCAATGCCCTTGTAGGCTTGGAACAGGTTCACGTCCGCGGGGTTTCCGCCTGAGCTCACCACGACTACGTCTGTTCTACGATCCACTTCTACACGATACATTTCGTCAACAAGCTTGACTCCTTCCATGAAAGCCTGTTCCAAATCGCCTGAGAAAGCCTTGACAAGTTCACCCTTGCTATTGGTCACAATATTCAGCGTGAAATCAACCTTGGCCATCCTTGCTGCTTCCATCATGTCCTCATGAACGGGGTTGCCCTCTAGAACGCCTGTCCGCGCGTTTACGTCCAAGAGCATCGCATGATTCTGTTTTATCGTTTCCTCGCCTGAAACGCCAGGCATGACACTTTTTCTTCCTCCGCCATAACCAGCATAATAGTGGAAACAAATATCACCAGTGAGAATCCTCACGTCAGCCTCAGCGAAAACACGGTTCAAATAGACTTTCGTTCCATGCTTCTGAGTGGTGCCTGCGTGAATTAGATTTGAAGCCTTGCAGTCGTGACTGATGGTCTCGACGCGGTTGACTATTTCCTGACCTAAAAGCGTAACAGCTTCTTCCGGCTTGACGGCCCTGCTTGCTCCGCAGGCAAAAATGATTGTCAGATGCTCGTCTTTTATTCCCGCAGCATTCAGTTCGTTGAGTAATGGCGTGATCATGAACTCGCTTGGCGTAGGCCGAGTTGCGTCGTCAACCACTATCGCCACTTTGCTTTCAGCCTTGACTATCTCGCTTAAGTGTTTGGAGCTGATGGGTTCCCTCAAGGCTCTTTCGACTTCGGCTTTGGCGTCTGGCACGCCAGCTTTCTCTTTTGGTTCAATTGAGCCTAGGAAGTTTCGGGTTGGAACGCGTACGCATATCTCTGTTTTTCCGTAGGGAAGCCAAACGTCAACCATCGACTATCACTTAGATAGTGAAACACGCCGCAAGAATCTATTAAGCCTTGCCAAACGTGCTTGAAGGCATCACAAGCTCTTTAAAATGAGAATCCATAATAGCTATGCTGCGAGGAATGTGATATGTCAATTGATAAAACACCTGCAAAGAACGAGGTTTTCTTCACGTGGTTTAATCATTATGCCGGAGTGACTATTAAAACGCCTTCAAAGACGCTGATAGTAGACCCAGTCGACGTGAAGCCAAGAAATTTCCAGAACATTGACGCGATCCTAATTACGCATGAGCATTATGATCATCTGGACCAAGCCTTGATTTCAGAAGTCTACAAGACTAATCAATGCATGGTTGTTGCTGACCCGACCTCTGCAAAAAGGCTTCAAAACACTATCCCTCAAGACAAACTGAGCATCGCCCAGAAAGGTTCGGAAACTAAGCTTGGTGAGGTATCGGTGAAAGTTGAAAAATCTAATCACCCGCCAGCGACGAGTCCAGTGTCCTTCATAGTAACGAGCGAAGATGGGGTCAAAATCTTTCACACTGCAGACAGCCTTCCATTCCCAGAAATGGTGGCTATAGGTGAAAGAGAGAAGCTTGATGTTGTTTTCTGCACAGTCGGAATTGCACCGGGCACGTCGCCAGAAACCGGAGTAGACATTGCCAGGCTGACAAAACCAAAAGTGGCCGTTCCCTATCACACGGGTTCGCCAGCAGATCAGAAAAGGTTCGCAGAGCTGTTGAAGAAGGAACTGCCGAAAATCACTTGCCTTGTGCCTGAAGTTGGCAAGATCTACCAAGTCTCCAAGAGGTCGTGAGAACATGCCAGTCAATAGGATCGATGAAAACGCCAAGTTTGAACTCTGCAAAATCCTGAGCAAGATTGGCGCACTCCAGTTTGGCGCTTTCAAACTCACGAGCGGAAAGATAAGTCCTTACTATGTTGATCTGAGGATAGTGCCAAGCTTTCCAGACGCCTATCAGAGAGTCTGCAGTTTGTATGTAGACTTCATAAAGCAGGAGATTGGCAACAGAGACTTCGATAGAATAGTCGGTATCCCCATTGCGGGCATACCTTTTGCTGCCTTGACTGCTTACAACTTCAAGAAACCATTTTTCTACATCCGCAAGGGTGTTCGTCTACACGGAAGGCAAAGAAGAATCGAGGGAGTACTTGCGCCCGGAGACCGCGTGTTGTTGATAGATGATTTGGTGACGAGTGGACTGTCACTGAAAAAGACTGCGAAGATCATAAAGGCAGAGGGCGGAATCGTGAAAGACGCCGTTGTACTCATAGATCGCCAGGAGGGCGGAAGCGAAAAGCTTGGGAAAGAGGGAATAAAACTGCATGCCTTGGTTAACATCAGCGAGATAGCTAGGAAGCTGTGTGAACTTGAAATCTTGGATGAACAACAGACAAAGACGATACTGAAACAGATTAAGAAGAAACAAAACGGTTGAGAGTGAGAGAAAAAGAGGCTGCTACTCGTAGAATATTAGACTCTGTTCTTCAAGTATTCCGTGAAGCTTGTGCACTGCGTCATAAACGTACTCTTCTTTTTTGGCGCCTGTGCAAACGAGTTTTCCACTTGCAAACAGCAAGATAACAACTTTGGGTTCGTCCATCCTGTAGATCAAACCTGGAAACTGCTCCGGCTCATACATACTCTTTCCAAGACTGTACGCTGCCTTCTCCAAATCTATCATTCCACCTAGAATTCCAGAAGCCACTATATTCTGTATTTTTAGTTCTGGCTTGCTGATGATGATTATTCCACCCTTTTTCAATTCCCTGACAACCTTCATGACAGCGCTGCGTGCTTCTTTTTCGGATTTTGCCCCTGTGCAAACCATTTTTCCAGAGTTAAAAATCAACGTGGCGGTTTTTGGCCTTTTAAGCCTGAAGACTAGGCCTGGAAACTGTTCAGGTCGGTATTCGACACCAGGATAACCCTTAACGACGGCGTTCAGGTCGACTCTTTGGTTCAACGTGGCAGAAGCGACGACGTTTTCAATTTTTATGATAGCTTTAGTCTTGGGCACAGGTTACCACTTCTTCATTGTAGTGAATGCTTAAATACTCTTTATAAAGCCTTAGGTGCCATGTTTTGCGCGTCGGTAGGGTATTTTCATCGTCGCTTTCGGAAGATATGAGGAATTCGCGTGCGCCAAAAATGTGGAACATAGAATATTCTAAAGAAAAAGAACCATATGACGGACGAAACCAGATCCACTTCAGTCTTGCAGTATCGTGTTCACGTCTGAACTGAGGGCGACAGTTTCTGAAGTTTCTCTTCAAGCAGTGTCAGGGTTTTCTCTTGTTCCAGCAGCATGCACATAAGCATGGCCTCAAACGGCACGGGCCTCACAGTCATTCTGCCTGCCGACGCTGCATCCTGCACGCAGTCATCAGCGTGTCAAAGGCCTCTTGATCCCTGCTGTTCAGAGCTTTTCTGAAGTCGTTCCAATTGCGGATCTCGCTCTCCAAGACAATCCCGTATGAATGAACCGTTTTTCCCATCAGCAACACCACGAGCGCGACTTAGCCGTCACAGGTGAAAGGGTTTATCCTGAAAAGGCTGTTTTAGTCACTGGAGAGAGCAGGGAAAGTGAAGAATGCAGCCAGCTCAGAGTTCAGACAAGTTCCTCACTTAGAGGCTTATGCCCATGAATAGAGCAATCTCACAGGCGAGAATGCACAGAACGCCTTCTCCTATACACAAGGGCGGCGACCAGCGTGATCGCAATGATTGCAATGATTAGCGGCAAGACAACGACTGATGGACATTCAGGAATGATGAGGTTCTTATAAGTTTGAGCCACAGGTTTCCACGTCCAATTCAGGTTAATGAGACCGAATCCTGGTGGGTTCTCTGTTGAAGTCGTGCCGGGATCAGGTTCCACTAGCCTGAACCAGTAGATCGTGCCAAGCCACTGGAAATTGTCTCGGGCAAGCCTGAATGCTTCGTTTAGGTATTTCGCAACGTCCTCTTGCGAGTTATCGTTGTCGTTGTATCCGAACTCGCTGAAGACAACTCGCTTGCCACCGTCGCCGTGACTATTCATGACTTCATAGATAGCCTCGTTTGGGTTCACCCAATTCGTGGAGTTCGGCTCTACAGCCCACAGGTAAGGGTGCCAGCACGCGATCTGGAAGTAGTCGTTTGAGTCACTACTGGGCCACAAGCCGCTGTCAATGTTATCGTAGATCTTCTCGAGAGAGTCAGCTATTTCATTTAGGTTGGAACCTGGAGATAAGCCCCCGAGAACAGTTGAAGCGTTTGGGTTTCCATGGTGAACGCCTGATGAGCCGTAGTACAGGAGGTCCGTCGTTATTTCAGCCTTCTCGGCATCATTGAACCTCGGAGAGTTTGAATCGCTAGCGTTGTATCCCTGGGGGTGGAGGAAAGGATCTGCGTTATACTCGTTCCCTATCTCCCACATGGTTATGCGTGGAAACGCTCTAGCGAGGGTTTCCCAAGATTCGTTGTATCTTTCCAGGAAGCGCACGTAGTCCGAGCCGCTCGTAACATTTCTGTGAGGAACTACTTGAGAGTCATAGGGAATTGTGTAGATCCTTGTCATCCAATTCGGGAAGTCTTGCGCCATACCCATAATCGTCACGTTAATTGCTGTCATGTTGGAGATAACCGAGTCCAGGGCTTTCTCACCAGTGGCGTTCAGGGCTGTCTCGTTCACCAGAAGGAGGTTCATCCAAGTCGTTTCCCTCAGCCTCTTGACGCCCAAGGAGCTGATCGCGTCAAAGGCGAGTTGAAGACTGAAAATCTCCCATATGCTTCGACTCATAAGCGGTTCTCCCACGCCAAACAATTCAGGTCTATAGCTGTTTGCGGCGCATGTCTGCGTTCTCGACGTCAAGAAGCATGTAGTGACGCTTCCCAACAAGACAAGAGTCAGAAGAAGTCCAAGCCAGTTTTTGAGAAGGCCTCCACTCATGAACAGACATCTCCAGCAATGCTCATTTCCATCACTATAAATGCTTGACTGATCTCAATGCCGCAGCGAAATCAGCAGGCGCGGATTACGGAAAAAGGGGGTTTTGCGGGTAAGGTTTCCACTGCAAAGCTCAAGCGTTAGTAGGAAGTTTTCCGTTTAAACAGAAGTTTTTGCAGGTAACGGTCTTCCCGTTTGGAAAGATGATTGGAAAAGCGATGGGTCACGGAGGTTCGACGCCCAGAATCCGCCGAACCCTCAAAGCCCTACACTCGTACCCGCACCCCCTTGAGCGCCAAACGCCCAGACTTAGGTTGCTCCCTCCCGGGCCTGGCCGGATTCGCCTGGCAAACACTGAAGACGGCTCCCCTACGGATGCCGCTCAATGATCGTCAGCCCCAAGGGACGGATAGTCAATGCTTCGGAAATAGAGGTTTCAGCGACCTTAAACGCCTCATCCTCCGCTGTCAGCCCGTCCTATAGAGGGTTTACGGTACAGAGGACCCCTACCCCCCCGCCTAAGACCCACCGCAAAGAACAGTCTAACACTAAAACTATAAAACTTTACCCCAAACCAACCCAACCAACAACGACGTGCTTCAAGGAAAAGGGGTTGATTTGTGTATACTCGGTTCAGTATAGTCAGTATTCAGGTAAAGGTATAGTCGGAATCGAGTATACGCCCCTTATGCTGTAAACAAGAGGACAACGTTTTAGAGTGCGTAATGCTTCTATTGCCTGCTAAGGCTGATGAGTTTTTGTCAAGAAGAGAAAAGAAAGCTACAGGTTTAGAGCAGCATAAGAAACTACAGAGAGAGAAAGACCAGAAAAGAAAACAGAAAAAACAGGTTCCGCTTCCTGCAAAACACTTGAAAGGCAAAAAATAGGCGCTTCTGGATTCAGGACAAAACTTTACCCGTGTGCGTGCCCAACACTGCCAAGATAGCTATCGTGAAGGTTGCCCCGCCGACGATGGGGTCTATGAGGCCGAGCGCGGAGAAGTATCCTGCGACGAAGGTGGTTGCGATCGTCGCGAAAAGCAGTATCCAGTTTATGCGGGTGTTGCTCGGTTTGACTTGGGGCTTGGGGACGACCTTCAGGACGTTTTTTCCGTCTGTTCTGCGCAAGAATGCGATCATCTGACTGTTTCGAGGTTTTTGAGCAGTCTGAGGAAGGGCTGTTTCGTTTCCTGCGGCTGCTTCAAGTAGTACGTGGGAACACTCTGTAACAGCAGAGCTTCTTCGACTTGAAATTCTTGAGTGACCACTTGTGTTATCTTTTCAAAATCGCCCTGCTGAACGAATGAGTTCCAAGCTGTTTCACCATATGCTTCAGTCATTTCTTGCTTGCCCTGTCTGATTTGTCGTCGTATTGAAGCATCTTGGAGTAGAAAAGCGTATTGGAACCATTCTGGCTAATCAAGACTGCATGGTTCAGAGTGGACTCTAGTGGGAATACCGTGGCTGACAAGCAGACACTGCCGCTTACGCGTTTCCCGCGCCTCAGTGATGTCTATTCCTGTTTTTCTGAAGGCTTGCTGAAGACGTGTGAGAATGAGTGCCTTACCGATGTTTCATTTGTTGAGTATTTCTGAAAGCAGCGTTCTGAATATGAGTGCGCCGTCTCTGAAAGGCCTAAGCTTCGTGGGTTCTCCATGTCGCCGCAGGTAGGTGATCGGGACCTCGGTGACTTTCAAACCGTGGGCCAAGGCTTTTGCCGTCATCTCAACTTCGATCTCAAAGTGTCGGCCTTTCAGTTTAAGCTCTTTGAAAGCCTCAGTCCTTATCGCCCTGTAGCCTGAGAGCATGTCACCAACATGTGCCTTGAAGATGACTCTCACGATGAAATTGTAAAGCATGTTTCCGATCTTGTTTACTGGCGAAATAGCTCCTTTTTCCATGTTCTGATTGATTCTTGAACCGACAACCATGTCGGCTTCTCCGCTTAAGACTTGCTTGGCAACTCGCTCAAACTCGCATGGCAGGTACGTGCCGTCGCCGTCAATGAAAATGCAGACGTCATCGTGTGCGGTTTTTTCCACTGCTTCAATCATAGCCATGCCTTTTCCATGCGAGTTTTGCATAATCACCTTGGCTCCAGCTTTTTTCGCCATTTCCACTGTCCTGTCAGTTGAGTGACCATCGATGACCAGAATGTCCAGTGGCAGATCCTTCTGAATTTCAGCAAAGTCTCTGACCAGTTGGAATATTGTGGTTTCCTCGTTGAGGACTGGGATAATAACGGAGACTCTGAATTGGGCTTCTGTCTCGTCTTGTAGCAGCATTTTCGGTTCCCCAGTTTTCAGAAGGTTTAGCCGTCTGCGGCTGTTTTATTAGTGTTGAATATCGCCGTGTGAATTTAAAACTTTAGGGGAATCTGGGATTCTAGCCATAAGGGAAGTACGTGGCGAATGGTAGTATCCAGCATAGAGAGAATAGGAGCATTGTTTTCTTGCCACTGAAGATGGAACAGGCTAAATATGAGGCAACCAAGCCTATCGAGATCCTCGCGTAGTCTTGGACGTTCCAATATGATGGGGTTGGCAGGAACATCATAAACAAAACGTTGAAGAAAAGACTGTACATAAAACCCTCCCGATTGTTCTTCAGAATCTGCGTAACAAAGATTGCTAGAGAGATTATTGAAGGAATGATGATCAAGAAGGATATGTTGAGCAATTCTGGCAGTCCATGGTTTGCCTCGAAAACGCCATAGAACGGAATCCATTTAGTTGATGTTGGCCCTCCAACAGTTAGGATGGGAATAAATCCGAAAAAGCTGTACAGAATCATTTGGAAAAGGCCGTAAGGAACAGTTGTTATGATCAGAAACTTTAGTTTCGATCCGAGTGTGAGTGCTTTTCTAAACAGGATGCTTATGATGTAACCTGCAACGAATAGTACTGCGATTTCCTTGGCGAAAAGTGCTAGGGCAAAGAAAAGAGCAGATTCGTTCGTTCTGCGTCTGGTTTCAAAGGCATATATTCCCAGCAGAACGAACATGTAGGAAAAAGCCTCGATGCAATCTCGAGATATTACGAACAGCTGCCCTATGTAAAGTCCGTAAACCAGAGAGAACCAAGGATTGAGTCCTTTCGACTTTAGCATTCTGGCAATTATTTCGGTGCCAACGACGATGGACAATATGTTGATTATGATCATTGAATATGGGATCAGAAAGGGGCTATCGAGAGCAATAATTCTCGCTGTCATCGGGAACAGTATTCTGTCATATCTTGCCGAAGTGTCGAGGTTACGCCAAGCGTTGAGGGGGTCGAGAGCTATATAATAGTACATTTGTCCGTCGTAGCCGACCTCATTAGGTGGGATTCCCAGATTTGCAATTACGTAATTCGTTATTGGGCTTTGAGGGGATTTGTCAAGAAAGGTTCTTCCGATGTAGAGAAACGCTGCAGGGTTATAGTTTGCAGTCGAGAGTTTTGCAGCGGTGTATGCCAGAAGAAAAAGAAGCACGACAAAAGATGGCCTTGTCAATATCGTCTTGATTTTCTTGATTCTACACAGGTTTCGCTTTTGGTCAGCTAAATGTGTGAAGCTGGCTTTGCTTGCCGAGTCCATATTCCCCCAATTGGAATTGCTGAATTCCGTTAAAAGTCTTGCTCAAACGCTTTCACAGCATGCTTTTCAAGCAATGGAGGCCCTTTGCGGTCATGTCTCTTGTCTCCGTTACTTCTATTCTTTCGGGAAGGACGAGCCCCAATTCTCGATGCTGATCCAGACTTTAGCTCACGACGCAACGTGCAACGTGCTCTAACAGTTTCAACAACCTTGATCTTTCCATGAACTGCACACGCCTTCAATCATAATCTCTGCATCCCTTGTTTAGTCTTTGCGCTCATAACATGCTGCCTGTTCAATAAGCTTCCTAAACAGGTAAAACAAGATTCCATAGATCATCGGAAGTTTTGGTTTGGTTGATACAAAGTTTTGTCTCAAACCACACGTATGTTTAGATTAGGGATGGAATTGGGTCTAATTCTGAAAAACCCCTTAATAAGCGCCTGACTTGATGTTTGCATCGAGGTGATGTGAAAAGTGAGAAAAAGTTTGAAGATAGCGAGTTTAGCTGCGGTTGTGTTCTTGGCATTGGGCGCTATCGTCTTCGTGTACGCAAACTCGCAGAACACGTTGACGGCTAATGCTGATGAGCAGCAGACTGACATGCAGACCTTTTCAAGTTGGAACAACTGTACGATGCCAGATCGCATGAGGCGAATGCCGCAAATGCGGGAGAACGGTCTCCAGTGGGCGGAAGGATTGTCACAGAACGCTACGCTTTCGACGGTTCAGGGGACAGTGGTCTCAGAAGTCAGGGACATGCTGATCTTGGACACTGGTTCGGGTCAGGTCAGAGTCTTGCTGCCTAGAGAATGGACCTTAGACAACGAAGCCGTGGGCAGAGCTGAACTGTTCAATGGCACGTTTGCGAGTGCGGGTCAGAGCGTGACGGTCAAAGTGTTGGAAAACGATGTCTTCAGTAACGCGAACTTTAGCATCAACGTCATGCTAGGATACGAAGCAATTAACGCAACGAACGCACAAGCTTACGCCGTGTTACCCTTCAACATACAACCCACCAGCTAAACCATTCTCTCCCTTTTTTGTCGTGCATCCTAACTTGGAAAGCCATTGCGAATAAGGTCGGATCTGCGTTTCCCTTTTCTTGCGAGCAACTGATACGCGCTTTGGTTTGGACAGGCTTTAACACCATACACAACTACATTAGACATGCGGCCTGTAGTCTTTGGTCACATCAAGAATCTCTTTTTCTGTTATCGCGTAAACCATATTGACGTCTTTGCTCCATTCCAAAGTATACATCAATGGCTGGTCAATCCTTTTTTCCGTCGGATCAACATGCAGCCAAGCGCCCTCGATGAGTATCTCATTCCAGACATGATCTCCAGCTGCCTTCTTTGACTTGTCCTGAAGAGTGGAGCAATCTATCACTATTCGAGCCCCGTAGCAGTTTGCTTGCAGCAGACCGTTGTATAGCAGTGCGAACTCTCCACATCTCCCCTTGGCTTGAAGAACTATGTCTACGGGCATTTCTGCTCTTGGTTTAGGCAATTCTGCTTTAGTGTACTCGAGATGCCTGTGCTCCCAATCCAGCAGCTGTTTCCAGTCTAGACCTTTGATAGGATCATGCAAGACTGTTTCCGAGAGGTTGCAGAGTTCCATTTTGTGCTTTGCCTTTGCCATTTTATCGTAGCGTTGCTTGTAGATCTCGACTATTGATGGATATGTAGATCTGCAAATCCCCTTCAAAGAAACCACGCAGACTTTGTTTGACAATCGCCTTCTTCAACCTTGTTCATCCGAAATCTGAATCAGGCCAACGACCAATTACTAGCAGAAACCGACACGAGACACTAACGATACCCCCACAGAGCAGCAGAGAGCACCTTACCTAAGCCAACTGCTTCCTCAACTTGTCAAAATAGTCCAACACATCTCTGTAGTCGGCTTTACCTTCCAACTCAACTGTGAAAAGGCCAGAATAGCCACTTCTCACAATTTGCTTAAGAGCATAAGCGTAATTCAAGCTTCCTGCGCTTGGAATCATGTCACCATCCTGAAGCATGCCTTGAATGTGAACATCATCAACTTCCGCCATGATTCCCGCGAACTTTTCGAAATCGTTAAACATTGAGGCCCACTTCAAATCCAAAGTCTTGTGTCCAAAATCCTGCACTATTTGAAAAGGAGTCTTGCTCTGACATCTGGTTGGAATATTCTCAATAGACATCTCAACATCGGGGCATGATCTTTCGGATTTCTTATAAACAGCCTTCAATTGAGCGAGGTCAATGCTTTCTTTCCAAGTGTCCCAAAAATGGAAAACGCAAACCTTGGCACCCACGCGCTTAGTGAAGTCTAAGCATTCACTTACTAATCTGATTCCTTTGTCCACTTCGTAGGCCTTCTCGGAGCAAAGGTAGCTCCCTATGTCTCTATTTGCATGCACCGACAAAATCGGAAAACCTTTATCCATAAGCGCATCAGCAACCTCGCTAATTATGTGCTTCTCACATTCAAAAGGAGCCGATGTTGGGGTCAAAGGAGGATTTTCACTGTCCCATTCGGGAAGCAACACAAACTCAAAACCATCAACTCTCGACTCTTGAAAGAAACGCTTCATCATCCTAAAGACAGAGGGCAACTCGTAGAATTGGCAATTCTCCATCCTTGGCAGGCTGCTCGTTGACAGGGAAACTTTATTCAGTCGCACAATACAAGTTGAACGCGCAATCAGAATAATAGTTTTTAGATTTGAAGTGAGAGTCAGACTTATTTCCGATTGACACATACTATGATGCATAGCCAAATGCATGGTTCAAGAAGGGTTCACAATTGAGGAGGATAGGCATAGTTACAAGCGGCGGAGACGCGCCTGGCATGAATGCAGCCATCAGAGCAGTTGCCCGAATCGCGTACTCCAAGAACCTTGAGGTTCTGGGCTTTGAAAGAGGCTGGGAAGGCTTGATGACAAACACGTTCAGACCTTTGACCCCTCGCTCAGTAAGCGGAATAATTCAGCTAGGCGGCACCATTCTACACACTTCAAGAAGCCCACAGTTCAAGAAGAAAGAAGGAATAAGAGAAGCTGCGAAGAATCTAGCATTGAACAAGGTTAATGGTCTGGCTGTGATTGGTGGTGACGGCTCATTCAAAGGAGCATTGGAACTGAGCAAAGAAACCGGTTCACTCATGGTGGGTGTTCCGGCCACGATTGACAATGACGTCTTCGGGACAGATGAGACAATTGGCTTTGACACCGCTGTAAACACGGCAGTTGCTGAGATCGACAGAATCCGAGACACGGCGATATCCCACGAAAGAGTTTTCATAGTGGAAGTGATGGGACGAACGAGAGGTTTTCTCGCATCCACAGTGGGTTTGACTGTGGGGGCTGAAATAATACTCGTTCCAGAAGCCAAGACTGAAAAGGAGAGAATAGTCAAGCGCTTAGCAGAAAACAGTGCAAAGGGGAAAAGATCAGGCATAATAGTCGCTGCGGAAGGCGTAGGCGACACCCGCAAGCTCGGTAGAGAAATTGAGAAAAGCACTGGAACAGAAGTCAGGGTCAGCGTTCTTGGCTATGCTCAAAGAGGAGGCAGTCCTACAGCAAGAAGCCGTCTTCTAGCCAGTCTGTTCGCAAACGAGGCAGTAAATCTTCTTTCAGAAGGGCGTGAAAACCGGGTGGTCGGTCTGCAGAAAGGTGAAGTAACAAGCACAGAACTGGAGAAATCGTGCGAAAACGAGAAACCCTTGGATCTAAGCCTGTTAAGACTGGCAGATGCATTGTCAATCTAGGAAATGAAGAATCTAGCCGAAAAACACCTTCGCAACGTCGTAAAGCTCCAGATCCACCGTTTTCCTCTTGCCAATCACGTCCTTCAACGGCACAGAAACAATCTTGTTTCCTTGAATAGCGACCATGTAACCGAACTTTTTCTCGTGAACTAGATCAATAGCGCCTATGCCAAATCTCGTGGCTAATATCCTGTCAAAAGCCGTTGGAGAACCACCACGTTGAAGATGCCCCAGAACCACGCCACGCGTTTCAACACCCATGCACTTCTCAATCTCTTTCTCAAGATAGTACCCCACGCCTCCCAGCCTAGTGTTTCCAAACTGGTCCACGTCTTGACTGCAAACTGTTTCCTTCCCAGACTTGGGTTTGGCTCCTTCCGCAACAACAACTATGCTAAAGTTCCTGCCGCGCTGCTGTCTAAGCTTTATGTAGTTGCAGATTTCCTCGATGTCGAAGGGTTTTTCTGGTACCAGAATAGCGTCCGCGCCTCCAGCAAGGCCTGCCTCCAAGGCAATCCAACCCGTGTATCTGCCCATGACTTCAACAATCATAACTCTGTGGTGACTTTCCGCAGTAGTATGAAGCCTGTCAATGGCTTCTGTGGCAATGCTGACGGCAGTGTTGAAGCCAAAAGTGTAATCTGTCCCGCACAAGTCGTTGTCGATGGTTTTGGGCACGCCGACGCATTTGAGCCCAAGCTCTCCAAGTCTGAATGCCACGCTCAGCGTATCGTCACCACCCACGGCCACTACAGCGTCCAATCCAGCTGTTCTTGCGTTCTTGAGTATCTTTTCCGGTTCCTTCTCTTGTTTAAATGGATTCGTACGCGAAGTTCCAAGAATGGAGCCTCCGCGTGGGAGAATACCAGATGTGGACTCCAAATCCAGAGGCATAAACTCGTTTTCCAGAAGCCCATGCCACCCATCCTTTATTCCCACGATCTCGTAACCATAGTTGTTGATGCCCTTTCTGACAACCGCTCTTATGACAGCGTTGAGCCCCGGAGCATCTCCGCCACCGCTCAATATTCCAACTCTCATATGCCAAACCACCTTGCTAAGCCTTGCCAGAGCTTCTGAACAAACGCATTTTCCCCTTTATAACCTGCTTCATGGCCTCTTTGGCCGGACCCAGAATCTTTCTAGGGTCAAATTCCTTGGGAGAATTTGCCAAGACTTCCCGCACCGCCGCAGTGAAAGCAAGCCGTAGATCTGTGTCAATGTTTATCTTCGCGATTCCCATGGAAATGGCTTTCTGAATATGTTCTTCTGGGATACCTTTGGCTCCACCTAGCTCAGCGCCATACTTTGATGCCTTTTCAATAATCCAAGAAGGCACACTTGAGGCTCCGTGCAAAACGAGCGGAATACTAACTTGCTTGGTGATCAGCTTTAGTCTCTCAAAATCAAGCTTTGGCTCAGCCTTGAACTTGTAAGCTCCATGAGACGTGCCGATGGCAACTGCAAGCGTGTCCACGCCTGTTCGATCAACGAATTCCTTGGCTACTGCAGGATCAGTAAGAATAGCGTCCTTCTCCTCCACAGTTGATTCTTCCACACCAGCAAGCCGGCCCAGTTCAGCTTCAACTGAAACTCCTTTCGGATGCGCCATTTCCACCACACGCTTCGTCAAAGCTGTGTTGTCCTCGAATTTCAAGCTAGAACCATCAATCATCACCGACGTGAAACCTGCGCCCACGCACTTGAAAGCGGTTTCAAAGTCTTCACCGTGGTCAAGATGCAAAGCCACAGGCACTGATGCAAGTTCAGCCGCTGTCCGAACGATCCTTGACAAGTACGGCAAACCACCGTACTTGATCGCACCCGGAGTAACGGCAACTATGACAGGAGATTTCTCTTCAGTTGCGGCTTCCGCGACTGCTAACACTACTTCCAAGTTGTTGACGTTGAACGCGCCTATTCCATAGCCATTTCGTCTGGCAGGAACCATCAAATCCTTATTCGTGACAAGCATACTTTCTCACTGAAAACTGATATTATTGGCAGATCGGTATAAATGATTTACATCTGCCAAACATAGTGGAACATGTAATCAGTGAAGACTCGGCTCTTGTTATCGTTTTCCCGTCAACACAAAAACTGCAATGGCAAACACGCAAACCACAGCGATAGTGATCGTCAGAAAGAGAGTTTGAGGAATGCCAAGAATGTAATGCCCAACATCATAGTTCAGACTCACTAGAACGTCCTCTGACTGGCCGACGTTGGCAAAATGCAGAGTGTACTCGCCTCCGACTTCACACACGAAGTCATAGCTGACGCTGCCCACGTTGCCATAAGATATATTAATGGTTTCATTGGGGAATGTTACCCAAAAATCCAAGATACCCGCGTTTTCTCGACTTACCGTCGTAAGCTCTATGGAGACATGATCGTCAACGGCTAGATTCAAGATCCTAGTCACTTCCTCGTGAACGTGCACAGTGAAGCTCATGACTGTTGCTGTGGCAAACTGAGCGATGAAGAACAAGACTGAAACAATGAAAAGAACAAGCAACAGTTTGCTGCTTTTTTGTCGAAACATCAAGTATCCCTTTTAGTCAAGTGAGCGATAACGGTTATGAAGCAACGATAAGGAGCTTCAATACGAATTCACAAGTCAGTCAGGCAGGTGCTTTCCTAAGAGTTATTAGTTGAAACAGGAAATGGCTGCTGAGGTGGCTTGCGTGACGTGCTATTTTAGACATATTAAGCATGTGTTCGAGAAAGCTGAAATAGAAATAACAAACGCGAACAAGCAAGAAGTTGACAAAATAATCCATGGAATTGTAGGAGTCAAGTACAGCAACTGCCCAGATACTTGGCGAGAAGTGAAAAAGAGAATAGCAGAAAACGAAGAAGACTTTGTATCTAAGCTCAGAGAGGAATGGAAAAAAACACGCATAGTGCTACGAGCGCACAATAAGAAAAGGACAGAGATAACCCGGTTACTTTCTCTCTAGACTTCACTTCCTTCATCAGTTCACCACAACATACCAAGTCACACATGGAACAACCGCATGGATCATCAACCACCACGACAAGACCGCATTCATCACACTTGTATTTGGCACCTCTCTTGGCCATACCATCCCACCTCCATAATCAGCCGTGGAAATTCATTTGCGACGTTCAAATATGTAATCATTCAGACTAACAGCGCCGTATTTGAAATTGGTCGCAGTCACGGTTGTTCTTGCTATGCCTTTCTCAAAGCGCGCGTTAGAGCAATCGCTTAAATATTCTCTCTTACTGATCAAATCTCATGCCGATCCTCAAAGTAGAGTTCATCGAACTTGAGAAGGAGACTTCTGGAAACAGAAAATCTGCCTTGGAACGTTTGGCTCCTAAATCTGGAAAGGTGTATGTTGTTTCCATCATGAGAGACGGGTGTCCAGCATGCGAAGAGCAAAAACCAAAGATGGAAGAACTGGCGAAAGAGATAGCTCAAGAATACGGGAACAAAATCGTTTTCACCCGAATCCATGTGAAGTATTCCTCTAAAGCCAGTGAAGAATCCCTACGGAGCAAGGACGTTTTCGGGCACTATTTCTATCCCACGAACCTTATTTTGTTGAGAACTGGAGACAAGGGAGCCATTGAATACTACAGGAGTGTAGCTACGAACATGGATGAACTCAAGAGAAACATCGGGATCGCGTCTGAAGTGGCTGCTTCACTTAATGAAAGCTTGCAGAAACAAAAAAGATGACACCAACCGCATTAGCCTGCGTGCCAAGTTGGAGAGTCAGCTTTGTGGCTATCGAGTTCGGATAATATTATTCATAGGGTCTCCGCAAGCTCTTTGACTTTTTCTTTGATCTTTTCGTAGACTCTTTCTCCATCATCATCGGACATGAAGTACGGGTCTTCAACGTTCCAGACGACCATCTTGTCCTTACATTCTGGACACTTGCTCAAAACGTAGTTTTTGTGCCGTTGCTCCATGGCAACGATGACGTCATACGCCTTTAGCTGCTTGCCGTCCAAGTTTTCAGGGGTCTTCTTGAGGTACTGCTCGGCGTTCTCCTTTGTCAAGAATTTCCTCACTTTTGCTGAGATTGGAATTGCCACGTGCCACCCTGCAGAATCAACCTCCATATCTGGTCTCAGTTTCTTGAGCAATGCCTCTGCTAAGGGGCTACGATGTGCGTTTCCAGAACATACGAACAGTATTTTCATACAGGTCACATGTGATGCTTCACTCTTGCTCATTCTGCGCAAATGTCATGTTGATTTCGTTCGATGGCCTTCTCCGTACTGGTATGCCCTGTTCTTGTTCTTTTCCAGTTTCTTTTTGAACATTTCATCCATGTTCACTGATGGACAAGCAAGTCTGCTTGTATCCAGAACATAGAATATCACGTCAACCAGTTCTTCAGCTATTTTTTCTTCACTTTCGCCTTTCTTCCACGCGTCGCTTGTCTCGCCCAATTCAATAAAGGCAAAAAGCAATTTCTTCGGAATGTCTTCTGGCTTGTTGTAGAAACCCTTCTCTAAGACGAGAGTTTCTATTTCCTTCCTCATTTCTTCAAGGTGCAAAGGACCAGTTCTCCTGACGTAGAGTGTGCAGTTTCCAGACTATAGGTTGAATCAAACTGATAAACTCCTATTTTGCTTTTCGATCAAATGTTGCAGCTATGCAGCTTTCGCTTGATTTTCTGGACATGGCATACTTTCTCCGAGTTCCTCCACGTGTTTGATGCTGGTCAAGAACCATGACAACGTCGATACTGATACACCTGCTATGACGCAACCCAGAAAGAGTCTGGTTGTTCCCGTGAACACGACTATTGCTCCGGAAAGCATCATGCCTATCGGTGTTGCGGCAGATGCTAAAGAGCCCATAACGGAATTCACTCTTCCCTGCATCTTCAAGGGAATCGCAGTCTGCATTATCGTCGCCAAAAGGACGTTGGCGGGGGCAGCGCCAAAACCTAGAATGAATGCTCCAATCGCCATGAACCAGAAAAGTCCAACAGGAGTGACAGCCACAAGGGCATATCCAAGAAAGATAACATATATGAAAGCCATGGTCGCAACCATTTTTCTCTTAAAACCTTTTGTCGCCGACATCATTGCCCCTCCAATAAGCATTCCTCCTTGCGCAGCTGCCATGATAAGCGCCAAGTTTTCAGCTCCTCCAAAATGCTCGAATTTCACGTAGTATGGAGCTAGAGTCTCAAATGGAATGAGCAAGAAATTCAGCACCGTTGCCAACAGAACCAGCGGCATAAAGCCTCTTGCGTTCTTGATGAAGGCCAGGCCCTCCACAAATTCCTTCTTGAACGGTGACCGGTCTTTCTCTTCTCTAACTGACGGTATTCTTGTCAAAAGCAGCGGAACCAGCGCTACTAGAAAAGTGGCAGGGTCAATCCAGAGAATCTGATCGATTCTTACCATCGTTAACAGGACTGCTGCAACGATAGGCCCAATCAAAGTCATCGTGCCCGTGAGAAGATAGTTTAAGCCGTTCACGCGGCTCAGTTTATCACGCGGAACCATAAGGGGAATAATAGCGCTCACTGCAGGAACGTTGAAGGCTTGATAGACGCTTCGCATGGCAAGAAACGCCAGAATCAGCCAGATGGAAACATGGCCGAACGAGAACAAGAGAATGAGCACGATTGTGGTTAGAGCCTGCAAAAAGTCTACAGAACCGATTAACACTTTGCGGTTCCACCTGTCCACAAGCACGCCAGCAAAAGGAGTTATGATAATCATCGGAGCGAAACCGACGAGAGAAGCGATTGACAAGTACAAGGCGCTTTTCGTCTCCAGAGTTATCCACCAGATCAACACGAACTGGGCAACAGAAGAACCCAACAGCGAAACCTGTTGCCCCACAAAGAATTTCAGATAGTTCTTGAAAGTCTTCTGATCAGCTTGCGTTTCCATGCACGACGAATTCGTCACTGAGTAATATAAAAGATGCCAAACAGCAATTCGCATTTGACATGTGATAGTCTACGTTAATTCTTGGAAAATCAGATCGTAGCATCTTCTCAAGCCTCATCATTATGCACAATCACCGATCTGCCCAACGCAAAAGCAAATAAAGAAATTCGCGGAGATTACACGGGAGAGGTTCGAATTTGTCTTTTTTCTTAGGCAGGGAAATATCGAGTGAATCTTCGGTTGAGCTGCCAGTGAATGCATTCCATCGTCACTTTATGGCTCTTGGCGGCAGCGGGTCTGGAAAAACTGTGCTCTGCAAATGCGTTATGGAGGAAGGCGTGAAAAACAACATTCCGCTGATAATAGTTGATCCCCAAGGCGACATTGCTTCTCTAGCCTTGAGGGGCAACCCAGCAGAAATAGAAAGTCATGGAGGATCATTAGCCTTTCAGGAAGAGTTCTTTGAGAAGGCAAGAATAGCCATATTCACTCCTGCCAGCAGTAAGGCCATTCCTATCAGCGTTAATCCATGCAGATTCCCTTCAGAGGACACGCCTCGGGAGGAAGCCATTCTGGCTCTTGACATGACGGCTACTTCGCTTTCAGGTTTCCTTGGGTATGACTTGAATACTGATGCTGGAAGAGGAGCCAAAGCTTACCTGTTCACGATACTGGAGCACCTGTGGCAAGGAGGACAGGCGATAAAAGACCTTGGTCATTTAGCAGATTTGGTTCTCAGGCCTCCCCTGAAGATCGCTGGGACCCTCTTCAATCTTGTCACTAGAAAAGAGCCACAGGAAATTGCCAGAAAACTGCGCTTCCTCACAGTAGGAACGTCTTCATTGATGTTCAAGATGGGGGTTCAGATCGACATCGAAATGTTCATGGACCGTAGCGATGGCAAAGTGCCGGTCAACATAGTATATTTGAACACGCTGAGTTCTCCGAATGACAAGCAGTTCTTTCTGGCCACGCTTCTCAAAGAGCTCTACTGTTGGATGCTGAAGAATCCTTCTGAGGAAGTCCAAATGCTCTTCTACGTGGATGAGATCGCTCCGTATATTCCGCCCTACCCTAGGAACCCACCGTCGAAGGAAGCTTACTCGTTTCTTTTCAAGCAAGCGAGAAAATATGGAATCGGGCTTGTTGCGGCTACGCAAAACGTGACTGACATTGACTACAAGGCGTTGGCGCAGGTGAACACTTGGTGTCTGGGCCGAATGATGACGAACCAAGATATTTACAGAGTGCAGAAGATCATACAATCAGTAGATCCGATCAGGGCCGAAATGGTTCTTCAGAGGCTTCCAAGCCTTCGTACAGGCGAATTTCTCATGCTCTCTCCTGACTTCTATGATGATGTAGTGGATTTCCAAGTCAGGTGGCTGGCCTCTGGTCATCAAACATTGAATGAGAAGGATCTTCCCCTATACGTGTCGCCTGAAGTGAAGATGTTCTATGATAAGTATATGATAAGAGAGGAGGCAGTGGCTGAGAAGCATGTCGTACCGATAGCGTCTGCACCAGCCCCCGTGACCTCGGTCATGCGCCCGCAAACGCGACCGCCTGAAGAGCGAATCCAACTGTTCCTCAATTCCGCCAGAAGAGGGGTGCCAGTCGATTCCATCACTGAGAATCTAGATGTTGAGGCAAAGGAAGCGGAAGAAGCACTTCGCAAACTGGTCAACAAAGGAACTGTGAAAAAAGGACGCGTCAAGGGAAGCGATGAATACGTCTATTGGCTGTCGAGGTTCGATTTTGAGCCTTCTAAGAACATCATTGGAGAAGTCTTAACAATCCCTGTGAGGATCGCTGAGGCAGAGGCCATAAAGAGAGTCAAACCTATGCTGGAAGGCGGGTTGCTCTTCAAGAATGAAGAGGTCTATGACACCAAGTTTTCATATATTCCAATATGGAAAGTGTCAGCTTCGCGCGAGAAAAAAAGATTCTTTTTTTTCCGTAAGGAAGAGCTGGACGAGTATTATCTCAGCGCTGAGAATGGGGCAATAATGTCATTGAGCAAGAAGTCGATAGTCTTTCACAAGCTGATGACGAAAGGAGTGGAGAAAATCAGGAATCTGGACGATGATGAGGATATTGCTTTTGTTCCGAAGCTTCCCAACGAGGTTGATGGGTTCCCCACAATAAGGGTGGGATTAAGCAAGGTCTACAGAGCGCTTGAGCTGAAGTTGGGAGTTAAGCCTTTCTCCGCGGAAATCGTGCTGTTACCGGTTTGGACCTTGAAAATAAGACACAAGAAAAGATCAACTGGTCGTGCCATAACGATTGATGCTGCGACGGGTCGCACTCTAGAAGGGCACCTTCAAAATGTTCTCGGCGATTAAAGATGGCGATTGTCTTAACAACCAAGACGTTTATGGCGCGGTGAGAGAGAAAGGGCTCTTACGAGTCTGTTGCTGACAGAGAACCAGTTCAAGCAGGGAAACTACAAAGAAGAGCTTCAGAGCTTTGCCACTCTCATCTCAACTGAATAGTGTGCATCGGTGTACTGCCTCTCTATCTTCTTCTTAGAAGAATCATGTTGATGTTGCTCGGAGACTTAGCTTTTTCGAGAGGCTTGTCGAGGTACCAAGTGCTTTCGGTTCCCTCCCACCATCCCAGAAACTTGAATCCTCCGTTGAATTTTACTAATGCCTTGAATTCCTGTGGAAAAATGAACTTCAGGTCCTCGTTGGTCTCGAGCTTCATGCCTTGTCCATGATCGTTGACTTCAAGTGTTATCTTCTCGGTGAATATCTGATTGAGTATGTCCTTCCAGTGAGTATTGTAGGTAGTTTTCACTTTGATTCCGTTCCTTTCCATGTCCCAGCTTTGTCCTCTGGTCCCTGTCCAATCGACACACATGTTCTGAATGAAGTATAGGCCTCCTTTTTTCAGAGAGTATGCTACGGAATCCAGATGGCTAAGAAACTTCTCGTTCGACTCAACAACTAGAGAGCCCATCATTATGAATGCAAAGTCTGCTTTCTTCTTCAACCTGAAGCTGCACATGTCGGCTTGTGCAGTTTCGATTCTGAGAGCTTCTTCCTGTGTCTTCTTGGAAAGATATTCTAGCATTTCAGGGTTCAGATCCAATCCTACTGCTTCATAGCCTCTTCTTGCGATCTCTCTTAATTGCAGGCTTGGTCCACAAGCTATGTCTAGAAAACGTTTGACTTTGATTTTGCTGAACTCTTTGATTACTAGTTCAAAGGTATCAACTTGCTTTTTCACGTCAAAGAAGCTGAATGCAATCTCGTAATAGAGAGGCTGTTTGTATATTTCCATGCCTATAGCATAGGCTGAACTGCAGATAAATTTGCCTAGAAGCATAATCACCAAGCGTACTACAGCTTACTGCCTATTCCATATGCTAACAACATTGAAATACGACAAGCACCGAACTGTTTTCAGAACGCGGAAGAGCTTATGTAGCAAAGAGAGGTTAGGATGATTGAATTCAATCAAGGAAAGTAACCCGGCTGCACCCTGTGGTCTTTATTGCGGGGCTTGTATTGATTACTTGGCCTATAAGAAATGTCATGGTTGTGGCTGCGATTGTGGAGAATGCGCAGCTTCGGCACACCATAAGCAATGCGGCATCTACAATTGCTGTGTCAAACAGCGAGGCCATGAAGCTTGTTACGAGTGTAGCGAATTTCCTTGTTCGATGCTCATCCAGTTCTGCTATAATCCTGTTTGGCTGCATCATTTGCCGGTTTTAGAGAACCTGCGAAGACGTAAGACCATTGGAACAGGAAGATGGTTGAAAGAGCAAAAGAGAACTTGGAGCAACGAGTGGTATCTGAAGAGATGGCTTTGGTTCCAGAGAGAGTGCGAAAATAGACTAAAGGGATCTCTGGAAGAATCAAAAAGCACTCTGATCGAGAAAGAATAATGAAAGCGTTTAACCATGGATTACTGATGATGCGTTAGTAGACGCCGGGACGCATCAATCCATACGTTATGCGCACACACTTATTTTTCTATCTCGAATAATTCGGACGCAGGCCTGTTTAAAAGGTTTAGTGATGCCTCTCTGGACTCCTCCTCGGATGAGATGCTTCTGATAGAGTCTAGTACGTCCTTCTTTAGCTTCAACCTGAGCTTTCTGCCTTCTTTCAAGAACAGCACGCTGAGGCCTTTGCCTTTCTTGAGTTTTATGTTGCATTTTCCCATCGTGCAACCAGTTGTGAACTGAACACCATCGACAAAACATGAAGTCGGAGGTGATGGACTAGTCATAACTGTAGCCGTGGTTTTGAAGCAGTCTTTTCCAAGTGTGGAATTGGCCAGCAGACCAGCCTTCACACCTAAGACGAGGAAGGGGCCTAGGTGACCGTGAAACTCCATAAAGTGTTTGACTAATTCATCTGAAACTGTACCGTTTTGAGATTCGTGTTTCATTGCCTGTCCTTCGTTCAGTCTTCTTTGCTTCACTGGTCCTGACTAAACTTGTGTTCTATTTATCCTCCAGTTTTAGGACCTTGCAGCATCTTCGTTCCAAATGGCCCATCAAGTCTACTCCTGCTTTGGCCTTCTCCTCTTCTTCTTCAAGATACTTTTCGAAGCCTACTTCTTTGACGCGGGCATAGTTATCCACGACGAATGGATACCATTCTCTTTGGTACTCAGTGTTCTTGCACGTCAGAAAATCATTGCACAGAAGGCAGCTTCCAAGCTTTTTTCGGGGAGCGCATTTTCTGTTTTCGCAGGGCGCGCCTCCGCCTTGCAGGCACATGGGGCACTGTGCGTCAGCAAACCATTCCAAGCCCTTTCTGAATTCTTCGAACTTGAATGATTTGACCACATCGCTTACCCAGTCATAGCGAACTGTGTCAACGAGTCTCTTCAACTCTCCCGCGATGATTTTTACTCTTCCGTTTCCGTTGGGGCATTGGCCGCAGTAGACGCCGCATATCCCATAGTGGGATTCTTTCTTTTCCATTCCAGAGTCACCGATAACAATTAGAGGAATGCCTGACACCGATAAAAATACTCCTTTGCCTGTCAACATTCTTCCCAAGTTATCCAAAAGCGAACTTGTTATCGTCAAGGTCCGAACCTATTCACACACAGAATCTTCTCTCGAGTTGCGCTACCTGATAGAGAAAAAGGGGGTTTTTGGGTAGAGCTAGGTTGATGATAGAGGCCGCGCTTGTAGCTCGACTGACAGTGTCAGGGTCTGGTTGTTTCTGACTATCGTTACGTTTATTGTCTGGCCTGACAGAGTGTATTCTTCTAAGTAGGTTGAAAGATCATCTAGGTTCGTGATTCTTGTGCCGTTGATCGCTATTATGATGTCGCCTCCTATCGTCACTGATGTTCCTTCGATTTGTGCTTGAGTGGTACCGCCCCTGAGGCCGGCCTTGTCAGCGGTTCCTCCACTTGTGGTTTGGGCGATTAGCCATCCGTAAGTGACGTTCACTTTCATGGTTTGCGCTATCCCATAAGTCATGTCTGTTCCAGACGCTCCTAAAGAAGGATGACTGTTGTACGAACCGTTTGAGATCAGAGACTCGATTTCTCTCGATATTGTGTTCGAAGGGATTGCGAAACCTAGCCCCTGAGAACTGGTTACGATGGCAGTGGTTATGCCAACAACCTCGCCTTCGTAATTGAGGAGTGGGCCTCCCGAGTTTCCTGGGTTTATGGGCGTTGTCGTTTGAATGCAATCCGCTATGACGTATCCGTTTGTTGTGCTTTCGGTGATTGTTCTGCCAAGCGCGCTGACTATACCCGAGGTTACCGTTCCAGCCAGTCCATAGGGAGTTCCAATGGCGAGCACTGGGTCACCGACACTCAACGCTGAGGAGTTTGCTATTGAGAGAGGCTTGTACTCGTCCTGTGGCGCGTTCGACGTGAGCACAGCGAGGTCCGCGTAAGGATCTGAACCGACCACTTCAGATGAATAGGCGTCTCCGTCCGCGAACGTTACTGTGATGTTGCTTGCTCCATCTACAACGTGATAGTTAGTGACTATCACAAACTGGCCTGTTGAATTAGAAACAAATCCCGATCCTTGCAATTCCGCGTATCCGTAGTAGGGCTGTCCCCAAGGATAGTAGTATTTCGTTGTAGTCGTTCCTTGAACTACGACGACTGAGCTCTTGACCTGCTTATATAACTGGGACAGAGAAAAGTTCTGTTCCAGAAGGTAGGTGTTGTTTTCTGTTGTACTAATCTCATAGACTAAGTTTTGGGAGGATGAGTTTTGCGTTGACTGGGAGGCTGAAATCAGTGCAGTGAGAGTTGACACTTGACCTTGCAGATCGCGAATTTGGCTTGAAGTGGCGAAACTGCTTATCGCATAACCGAGCATTCCTCCTATGAGTACACATATTATCACCGTTCCAACCAAAACGATGGACAGACGGCGTGTGTGAGCCAGAGTTTTGACTTTTTCTTCCATTTCAACCATCTCTTCATGCTGCTTTAAACCGGCTGAAGTGTCTCAACCTATTAAGGGGTTTTTCAGAATTAGACCCAATTCCATCCCTAATCTAAACATGCACGATCATTGTTTTTCAAGTCCATCATGTCTTGCCTTTTCTCCAGGAAACTGGAATGTTCTTAGCGGGCTTAATGAGCGCCAGCTCTTACAATATTGGGACAGTGGCCTTAGAGTAGTCGATCGCGCGCCAGTTGAAGACTCGAACAGACAAATGTGCGCGATCAAAACCGTCAATCGGTTTTGGGTTTTGGGATAAAACTTTACCCCCAAACCCAAACCCAAACTTTCACTAGCGTACAAACTCAATCCCATATACAGTCTCTACCTCACTCACTCAGCGCGCGCACTCGCGCATAGCAAGTTTTAACTGTTTTATTGTTGTGTAGATTTGTGGGTGGGGTTGATGTATTTTCCCGCGTTCTTGGTGGGTGTGTTCTGTGTTCTCATCGCTGCTGGGTACTGGTATCTTATTAGGCAGACTCCTAAGGATAAGATGATTCCTTGGGGATTTTTCGGTGGAGGATTAATGACGCGGACAGCTGCGTACGTTACGGTTTTTTCGCTTTTGTTCATCGCCGCCCTCGCCTTCGCAATAGGCATAGCAGCAACGATATAGTGCCCTTAAGAGCGTAGCCCTCGCTAACGGTTTTCAAGCTAGCAAAGCAATTCTTGGAATCCGCGATTGCCTTTCATTTCTCAGAAACATCGCCAACAGAAGTGCTTCTTCGTTGATCAGAGTCTCAATCTCTTGTTGTTCTACTATTCTGACTCTTAGAATCTGGACTTTACTCTGGAAGTATCGGTTCAGGTCTTTGATTAGATCATGTGTTTGAGAATCGTTGATGTATTTCCTCTTTCCTTTTCATTCAGTTGACAAGTCTTCAGCCTTCACGACTAAATTACCTGTAGGACGCTGTGAAACTCGAAAATCCCAGTAATACCATATTTATCCCGAATTGCGCATAGATAGCATCCCAAGATTAGAACTGGATAGTTCAGGCTGGGGGATCATGTGAATGCAGGCGAAATGAAGATAGTCGAGCTTGTGAAGAACGATGCTTACCCTGAGAGGCTGATCTCTAGGTACTCGACGTCTAGTTACTATGACCTGTCTATTTGTCGTGGCATCGGATTCTGGAAAATGGAGCTAGTTCTTAAGCCTCTGGAAGAGGTGCGTGAAAAATCCTTTGAGGACAGGCTGTTTGAAGATCATGTTGAAGAACCAAGAGTCTTTGCAGCATTAGTAAACAATAAGCAGGTGGGCTGGATCGAACTGGGTTTTCACAAATGGAACAACAGGATGCGAGTTTGGGAGTTTCTCGTCGAAGAAGAGTCTCGCCGAAGAGGGATCGGAACCCTGTTAATGAAGCACGCAGTCAAGATAGCGAAGGAAAAAGGAGCACGAATGCTAGTTCTAGAAACACAGACATGCAACGTTCCAGCAATCAGCTTCTATCTGAAATTTGGGTTTGAACTAATCGGTTTTGACGCCACCGCGTATTCCAACGAAGACATTGAGAAGAAGGAAGTCAGGCTTGAACTTGGATTCAGGCTATAGCTGGAGAACACTTGCCCTTTTCCGAATACATGCAGTGTGAGGAAGGTTTCGATTCGACAAAAGAACACTACTGCAGCACAATGCTTCTATTTCTGATTCCGCTTCGCTTCCAACTCTCGCTGCATCTTCTCGCACCTGTTAAGCCATAGAACCTGATACTCCTTCGATGGTACAACTCGCTCTTTGAGGTCGGCAATCGTGTTGATTTCTTCTTTCTTGCACCAATCCACACAGACCACGTATTCATCCCAGTCAAGCTCATCCTCTTCCCAGTACACCTTAACTTCCGACATGCCCCGCAAGAATGACGCAAAAGCCCTAGTATGACCATCCACGAAGACCACTTGATCACCAATCTTCTTCACAGGTATGAACTCGATTGATCTAGGGTTTGCATCAAAAGTCTTCATCACCAAGGACAGTTTCTCCGAATTTATGAATAGTTGACTCGGCTGTATTTCATCCAGCTTCATCATGAACGACTTGGTCATTCTCGAGTCACACTTCTCACGAATAGAGCATCATTAATTGTCAATAGTAGATTAATCTATTAGGAATGTACCTCACGCGCTTGCTGATTTGTTCTCTCTCAGAACACTTATTCCGCATGGCTGGAGCAGGTTGTTTAGAAGAGTTCGAGCCATATTCCGTCTGGGTCTTCTATGTAGGCCCATCTGCCGCCGTCTTGTTGCAGTTTCAGGATTGTTTTGTGCCCTGCTTTCCTTGCTTCTTCCAAGGCTTTGTCCAAGTCGTCAACTTTGAACGCTAGATGATCCAACCCTTCGCCCACGATGTATTTTGTGTTGTATGGGCTATCTTCTCGGTAGTAGTTGAGTTCCAAAACAGGGCCACCTTTCTCACATTGTAAGACAGCAGTCTCGCCTTTAGTCAGTTCCATCTTGCTCTGGTCTACCAAGTTCATGCCGAGCAGCTTCGTGTAGAAATCGATAGACCTCTGTAAATCTGTGACTCTTATTCCGACATAGGTGAATTTGGACTTCATAGGCATCACCTAGTCTTACTGCAACGCCCATATATTACAATTGTTCAGTGCTTTTCGTGCGCCTTAGTACGTGATCATCCTCACAAGCTTGAAATACGATGGGCGAACAAGCAGCCTTGATGGAAATGGCTGAGGAATTATACGTGTCTAATAGGAATGATTGGCGTGCTTGGCTTAGTGGGAACCATGATGCAAAGAAGGAAGTCTGGTTGATCTACTACAAGAAGCATACTGGAAGACCCAGCATCCCGTATGAGGATTCAGTTGAGGAAGCACTGTGTTTTGGTTGGGTAGATAGCATCATCAGGAAAATCGATGATGAAAGGTGTTCCCGAAAGTTTACGCCTCGCACAAACAGAAGCAGATGGTCAGAAACAAACAAGCGAAGAGTTGAAAAGATGATTAGAAAAGGAAAGATGACGGAAGCAGGGTTGGCAAGGGTAGCAGAAGCCAAGAATACGGGGCAGTGGTTCAAAACCCCATCGTTTAGGAAAGAACGGGTAGTTCCTTCGTACCTGAAAGATGCCTTAGCAACGAACAGAAAAGCATCAGACAACTTTGACAAGCTAGCCAACGGCTACAAGAGGCAATTCGTCGGCTGGATTGGCAGTGCAAAGAAAGAAGAGACACGCAGAAAACGTATCGCCGAAGCCATGAAGCTTCTGGAACATAATCAGAAGCTAGGTATGAAATAGACTAAGCCATTGGTGAAGAAACCTCTTCAAGAACCATTCATCATCTTGTGGCTTGCCGAAGCGCACAAGATCCCGCGATTGCCTATTCAAGCCTAGCAAAGCAAACCACTCCGCCGAGTTGTGTGAGGCGCAGGCCTGCTGGTGATTCTGCATCAACTATCCTTGTTTTGACGTTTCTGTTTGCAGCGATCTGCATCAGCCTGTGTATCCTGTTCTTTTCGCGGCTGTTTGAAAGGTACTTGTCGGTTAGCATGAGATGTTCAGGCTTGGGTTTGCCAAGCTTCAGTTGACCAAGGACTAGGTCTTCTATTTCCTCAAGCGAATACAGCACAGTTGTGTTTTGATTTGAGGCGTTGAGGTATTTTTCCAACATGTCAACAAGGTCTTCTGTCTCCTCTGATGTGGTTTCGCTGATCAGCCGGCGGAACGCGGGAGTCCTAGTCAGGGCGGTTACCTCGGACAGTGTGCCTGCGGGTCCATTCGCCTCAGAGAATATTGCCTTGTTTGGGCCTTGAACGAGCCACGCGTGATGCCCGTGAATGTGATCGATGAATCTCTGGGCGTGATTGGTTCTCGCAGGCGATGCAAGGAGGATGCTTCTGACGCCTTCCTTCAGTGTGGGTCTCAACGCATTAACGATTGCTTCGTGAAAGTTGTATACGGCTTTCTGGTCATTTCTGGTCCCGTCAAGAAAGATGGTTTTTTCAGGCTTAGCGACGTTGCTAAAAACCTTCCACAAGACAGCGCGACCATCTTCCAATCCTGCTAGGATTGCGACGGGATAGCCGCGTCTGTACCCTCTCTTTGGCTTCAACGACGTTCACCTTGTCTCCAAGACCAATACGCTGAATGTGACCATGGTCTTCCGTAGAATATGGTTACTTGTCACAAATACCCTTTGGTCTGGGACAGGCAAACGCCGATTCATCTGCCAGTCTTCAGTTTCTATTATGCACCAAGCGCCGACTTTGCGAAAATCTTCACAGAGCCTTTTCTGGCCGCTCCTGAGATGCCAAGTCCCTATTGCCCGCAAATTTCTCAATCAATTTTTGAGCACTCATTCGCTGCTTTCTGCAGCACCTCTTTGTTCACGAAGACTTTGCTTTTTTGACTGCTTTCGATTTTTCGTAGTCGGCAGTTCAATTCAAAATCGTGAGAATTCGAATGCACGCGCTTTTGTAGCGTCACGGTTTCATTTTGGATGCTGGTTCGCCGCACGTGCCCCAGTTGCATTTTGGCACGTCGTGAATTATGATGTGCAACCGATCAGCAGGAACGCCGATGTCCTCGAAGGCTTTCGTGATACCTTTGATGAGCTTTGCTTTCTGCTCCTCAGTTCTTCCTTGCCACATCTCAACAATTACTACTGGCATGGCATCACCTCTAGTCCATTCTTGAATGGTTAATAACAAAAATCTTTCGATCGCATACATTGTCAAGAACATCATGGAATAGTAACAAGCTGTGATAATGAAGGACGGCCGCGAAATTGACAGAATCATAGGACTGTACCCGAAAGAACACATCACAGAAAAGCTGAAGAAACACTTAAGCTAAGGACAAACGCGCGTTACTACCCGAAGATCAACATAGTTTAGGGCAGCGTGAGAGTCACTTTTTCTCTTTTCTTGTAGCATCTTCCAAGCACTGGCATTGTTGAGGGTTCAGGTTCCATTCTTCGCAATGCCAGAGTGTCTTCACTATCGGGTTCTTGTTCTCGAGAAATCGCTTCATACAGAACAACTCATCTGGATAGGCATACACGTTGTGACAGTCGCAGTTGCCACAGAATTTCTGGTCAGACCCAGTTTTCCCTTTCATGCAGGTTTCTTCCTCCTGAAGCCAGCACCCAGTCTTTCAATGACCGAAGCAGCCATAATCGGAAAGACCACCATAGCATCGCCGATGACCATGACCGAGTCGGCCTTGTCCTTAACCTTGCCCCAACTGACAGTCTCCTCCAGCGTGGAGCCCGACAAGCCCCCAGTTTCAGGTCGATCCATAGTAATGACGACCGCGTAGTCCAAGCCCGATTTCGTAGCGAGAGCCGCAGACTGAATGGTGTTTCTCGGTGCTCCACCGCCGATTATAATCATCCCGTTTCTCGTGGAACGCCTGCAGATGCCGATAATTTCAGGAACGTCCCTGAAGGCGTCCACAAGCAACGTGTCTTGAGAGGTTTTCCGTGAAGCGTGAAGGTAGTGTATGTAGCCGAATTCGGAGTCTCGAACCGCGGGTAGAAAGACTGGCACATCCGACTCGTAGGCTGAGCGCAAAATCGAGTCGGGGTCATTAAGTCTCTTGCCCAGCTCGCGGGTGAACATGCTAGAAGACAAGCTTTTCCCTTTATTCTCCTCTGCTATTTCGTCGTATATGTCCACCAGTTTGTAGTCTAGTTTGATGAAATCCTCTTCAGGAACCAGAACATCGTAAATGCGGTACACGTGGTACTTGTACAAGACATGATCGTTCATGAGCCAGTGTCCCTTGTAATGATGCCCGCCCAACGCTTCTATCGAGTCGTGAACCATGTTCGCGCCTGTACTCACGACAACGTTGATGAGACCCTTGCGAATGAGACCCGCGACTAGCGATCGCATTCCTGCAGGAACGACGGCTCCAGCTAGACCCAAGAATATCGTGCATTCTTTGTCCCGCGCCATCTTCTCGTAGATGTCGCAAGCCGTGGAAAGGCGTCCTGCACCGAAGGAGCCAGAATTCTTGAATTGCTGAATCAGCTGGTCCACCGAAAGCGCATCATCTATTCTGATATGCTTCACAGGCTGCTCCAAAAGGTCTTTTCTTTCCGCCATGGCTCAAGCACAACTCAACTGTTTATCTAATTGAAGAAGAACCTTTATCTATCTTGCGAGAACAACAAAGAAAAATCAGCTAAACCACTTTCAGAACGCTCTTGACAAGAAGCAGATTCGCTTAGGGTTCTCTCATGAAATCTATGAACTCTCTGAGTGTTCTTTTTTCCAGCGTGTAGTTGGATCTCTTTTCTGCTCCAATCGTAGAGTGCGAAGCAGAACCGTAGTCGTGGCCCGGATATACTTCAACGTTGTCGTCAATCTTCATCAGTTTCTCGAAGAGGCTGTGGTACATGTCTTCCGCGCTTCCGCCGACCAAGTCTGTTCTGCCGCATTCTCCCACGAACAGTGTGTCACCTGTAAGCAACTTGCCATTGGTCAGTAGGCAGATGCTGTCTGGAGTGTGCCCGGGTGTGTGAATTACTTTAATGCGCAGGTTTCCTGACGTTATGGTTTCTCCGTCGACTGCTGCCAAGTCTTTCTTGACATTTGATGACTTGTGGGCAACTATTTTTCCACCGAGACGCGACTTAACCACTTCGTTGTCTGAAGTGTGGTCTCCGTGGCCATGTGTGTCGATGATGTATTCCACGGTTAAGTTATTGTCTTTGCAGATCTTGGTTATGGCGTCTGCGTTGTAGCTTGGGTCGATGACTGCGGTTTTTCTTGTGGTTTCGTCAGCTATGACGTAGGAGAAGTTGTCGCCGTGATGTTTGATCTGTTTGAAGAACATAGGTTTCAGCCAAGTCTGATGTTGTCGTTACTTGCGGATAAACTGCTCTGTCGGTAAGTGTTCCATCTTCATGCCCAATCCTGCTAGGAAGTTCAGGTCCTCGATGCAGCCGATGCTTGCATCTATGTTGCGATGTGTGGGGTGGAACCACATGTATTTGGGTACCAGATTGAACTGCAAAGGGGTTCTCACCGTGACGCCGTGTTTCTCTCCTAGGTCTTTGAGCAGCGAACCATTCTGGCATTCAAGCCGTGTTGTCGTATAGCTCTTCAGCAGTTCTGATGCTCCGAATGCGCCAATGCCGTGCCATAGAACTGCGTCTTCAGGTGAAGCCAATGAGTACAGGAAGAACTGGGGCGATGAGGGTGTTTCCTTGTAATTGTAGTTGGCGAAATTGTCTGCTTCAACTCTGAAGCTGTCGTCGCCTTGTGCGACGCTGATGTCGTTTGGGTCGATCGCGTTTGGATATAGTTGCGTTGTCTTGTAGTCTACCTTGACATTTTTCAGTTTCGCTCCGTCAAAGTATATTCTTCCTCTGGCTGCACGTTTCGAGGCGTAACCCTTGGGCGAGTGAGGTACGGTGAGCAGGGTCGTAAGGTTTTTCATGCTTCGGCCCATGCACCTGTAGACGCGCTCGATCGACTGGTAGTCTCTGTGTGTTTCTCTTATGATGTAGTGTAGTGGGCCGTCTGCTGTTTCACTTTCCAAGATTGTCAGCGGCATCCGCATCGAAGGAATGCAGAGGTCAATGCCAAAGGATTGTGAAAGGCTTTCCAAGTGCTCGTATTTGACAGCGTCCACCATGTCCATGTAACTGTTATTGCACTTTCCGAGATGTCTCGCGACTCGTTCGACTTCGCTTCTGCAGAAGAGCGAGCCCTCGTATTTCTGCACGAACTTCTCGTCTATCTGGAGTTTCTCGGTCTTCACTGCGGCACATGGATACGAGCTTTGACCACTCGAGACTATGGATTCCTTCAGCGGATTCATCGAGTATCGATCTGCCTCGATATCATCTGTGTTCAGGAGGAAAGAAACGATCAATCCTTCAGAAGGATTCCTGAGAATAGCACATAGGTCGTCAATATCCTTCTGGGTGACTTCATGCAGCCCGTTCTGATGGAAATAGTTTCCACAGACTTCAAGCAGACGAGCAGCTATTATGCCCTGAACTTCCTCCACGGTCAACTGCGGGTTCGAATACTCGACAGAGGCTCTCAGAAAGAAGTGACCATCGTCAAACGTGGCGTCGTTTCTTTGTCCATTCTTGAAGCAGTAGAAGCGGACTTTTCTCTCTTTTTCTTCTTTAGATGTGGCCAGCCCTTTGACTAGGGTCTCAATGCATGGCCAAGAGCTTTTGAGGAAATCTTCCAAAATCATTCTCGCTAAGTCTGGACGTGACATCAGCATCATCCTCTTTCCAGAGATTCCGCCATAAATGTGCATTGGTCTGTGAGGCGTGGTCCCTGAAGCATTCTTGCGACTCGAAACCTTTCAACGAACTTTGACGCTTCCAGCATACTGAAGATTGCTGATTCCTTCTCTGGGACGAACATGGAAACTTCTAAACCTTTAAGCCTATTCAAAGCGGTTTCAAGAAGGTCTACGGCGATGCCGCCGCTTTTTTTTGGGCAGGCGAGTGGTCCCAGTTCAGCCACCCCACGATACACTTTTGCCACAACATAACCTGAAACTTTTCCGTCTTCTATGTACACGTAGCACAGGTTGTCAGGGTCGAGTATGATAGGTTCCAGAAGCTTTTTGCGCGAAGCGCCAAAGCAAACCTGATCATAGCTGACGACTTTCTTTACGTCGGTTTTTCGGGCAAGTCTTACATTTGGTTTTGGTGGAAAAGAAAGACCCATTCCCGTCAGAACCAGAAAATCTGAATCGCATGTGAAGCCTAGTCTTGTGTAAAAAGGAATTCTCTCTACGTAAGCATACAAACCAATGGTTTGCACCTTTCTGCTTCTCAAGTAATCAATCGAGTGTTCAACGAGCAGCGAACCAGCGCCCTTGTTTCTGTGGGTTTCGCTGACAACAAGGTTGCCGAACCAAGCTATCTTGTCGAAGATTACGTTTGTCGCCAAGCCAATTCTTTTCGAATTATCAGACAGCACAAAGCAGCCTTCTGGCTCTAGCTCCATCGTGAACTCGAAGTCTTCTTTTGCAAGTTCCCAGTTTTCGTCGTTTGCTAGCTGAACTGCAAAAGGAATGTCTCCCACTTTCATGCGCTCTACGTGCATCATGTTAGCATTCTCAGCTTTGTACAATGGCATAAACTTTACTAGTCCCCACGGTCTTGAAGTGTTGATTATACGAGGCAAAAGCGATCATGAAGCCACTGCTGAAAGTCCAGATAGTGCGAGACGTCAAGGTGTTAACTTATCCGTTCACAGATTATTTTAAGGGGTTTGAAAGGGTTGAGGCGGTCAGAGAGATCTTCGGCGAAAAGACTGAAGAGGTCTTGAGTAATCTCAAGGTTGAGTTTGCGGGAATGAGAGGATACATGGGCGTCAGCAACGAGGACGGTCATCTTCTGGTCAGCGCCCTCTACCTGAAAAATGGAGACATCATCGACATTTACTTGGACATCATTCACGAACTGGTCCACGTAAAACAGAAGATCCTTGAGGGAAAGGAACTGTTTGACGACAGGTTCATTTACGTGGAGAGGCCGACTGAGATTGAGGCTTACCGCCATGCGGTCGAAGAGGCAAGAAGGCTAGGACTGAGCGAGGAGAGAATCTACAGATACCTGCGAACTGAATGGATGAGTGACGAGGAAATGGAACGATTGGCGAAAGCCATGAAACTGAAATGTGATCGTCCCGATGAAGAGAAAAGGCCAGAAACCAGACAGACACGCGTTCATGGTCGCTGAAAGGCATCTATGTGAGCGCGAAACTGCGATAGTAGTTCAGCTTTCTTCAAGCAGTTCGTGATTTTGAATGTGGAAGAGGTTTCTTTTATCTTCTTAAGACATAGATAACCCAAGGTGCAATCCTTGTTTCGTTGATCCATTTGAACGGTTCATTTTCTTTTGCCAATGGTTTGTAGGTTTTTACTAGTTCCAGTCCCGCCTTCTTGTAGGTTTCTTGATAATACTCATCCGTCCAAATGATATCTTCTACTGGTCTCTTATCCTCGATGTCCGTTTGGACTATTCTTACCACGTCTCCACTCTTCGCACGCTTGTTCTCTGGAAAAGCCTCAGTGGAAAATGATGCCCATTCATGCACGTATATTTCCGGTGATGAAACTACGCTGATTATTCTCCCTTCATTTTTCAGTAAACTCCCAAGCTCTCTGAATATCCTGACCTTGTTGTCCATCGTAGGTATGTTATCAAACGTAAAAACAGACAGCACCAGATCGTAAGCATGATCTTGGAACTGACTAAAGTCATCATCTTTGGTAAGCCGATAATCTCCTTTGCTGTCCAGTTCCCCAGCTTTCTTTATCATATCCTCTGATATGTCGACGCCAACAACGCTAAACCCAAGTTTTTGCAGAAACCTTGTAGAACGCCCCGCACCGCACCCGAAATCTATCGCTATTCTTCCTTTGACATGCTCAAATATGATTTCAGGCAGATCTCTATACGCTAAATAATATGTGCCAGGAAATTCGAGTCTGGAATAAGCTTCTGCGCGCTTAGCATCCTCATAAACATTGAAAAATCCCATAGCTACATCCCTTTTTTGCTATCTATTTGTTTTCTTATACTTAAACGTCATATCGCGCGCACCATGTAGAAACCTCAATCAGCCTCGCCTCTCTGAGATAGCCATTTAAGGTTTCAGACGCTCTCTCAGCCTCTCCAAAGCCTATCCATTATTATGGAGTCCATTTGCCTTTCTTGTGCACTGAATAACACTAATATCAGATTGCAGACAAAAGCAATAGCACCGGAGGATTCGAGATTAGCGGTACATCAACATATGTTTACGTGCTGAGTTTAATTGATCATGGAAAATTTGGAAAAATGTCTTCTGAGGAAGAAGCCGTTTTGAGCGAGCATTTTGAACGTTTGAAGAAAGCGCTTGCTGATGGCATGTTGATTCTTGCAGGTCCCTGCTTAGACGGAGAGTTCGGCATTGTCATATTCAGAGCACGATCAGATGAGGAAGCAAAGGAGTTCATGGAAAATGATCCTGCAGTGAAGCAGGGCATTATGACTGCAGAACTGCATCCGTTTCGCGTCTCACTAATCGAAAACCGACAATCTTGGGATATTACTTGATTTACTGTTATTTTATCTAGGGCGCGCTAAGAAAGAAGTGACTTCACCGTCAATGACCAAGCATAGTTAGTATTATACGCACGTTCGTAGTTGGTTTAGTTTTGATGGTGCGTAAGTATGCCTTCATGGACTTGCCCGAACACCAAATGCACGTTTGACAAGCAGCTCCAGTTTGGACAACGTTGTCCACTATGCGGAGAACAAGCCAAGGAGTTCAAGTTCGGCGAGCTTGGCGACATATTGGAACAGAAGTGGGACTTCAAGAAATCGATCGAGAGAGCCAAGAAGAGAGAGATGATCTTGGGAAGAAGGAAGTTCTGTCCAAAATGCGGTTCCACGAACATTAATTTTCTTGTTTTTTACCGCCCCTCCATTTGGAGATGCCTTGATTGTGGCTATGAAGGAGCCTTCATAGTAGAAGACAGCAGACTTGCGGAGAAAATACAAAAGCGCTACCAAAGCAACAAAGGAAGACGCATCTAGGATCTTCACGCAATTCAGCTGTTGCTGTTCTCAGGATATTGTCTTTCAATGCGATGGGTGCATTATGTTCCTTCTTACGTCTGCATGCAAGTAAACCTTAAGCGACAGCGGCGGATTATTCACTTTTCAGGGGCTGCGGAATTTGGAGTCTAGTACTAGAGACATTGCAGAGGGCCGAGAGCGATACCGTAGCCGACAAACTCGAAATACGAAACGCGAGAGACATGAGAATATGGAAAAGGAACTAGTAGCGCCTTGTGGAATGAATTGTGCTATTTGCAGCGGATACCTCGCTCTAAAGCATGATGTCAAAAGTAGAGGAATTAGGATGCCTTATTGTGAAGGTTGCAGGCCCAGAGACAAGAAATGCGCTTTTCTCAAAAAGAAATGTGAAACACTTCTGAACGGCAGAGTAAAATTCTGTTATGAGTGTAAAGGCTTTCCTTGCGAAAGGCTGAAGCATATTGACAAGAGGTATCAAACCTTCTTTCGCATGAGCCTAATTGATAATCTTAGGCTTATTGAAAAGAATGGATTACCAAAGTTTCTGGAGGCACAGGAGAAAAAGTGGCAGTGCCCAAAATGTGGTCAAGCAATATGCTGCCATAATGGGATATGCTTCAACTGCGGTTTAGACAGGTTGAAGACCAAGAAGAAACTGTACAGATGGGAAGATTAGTCGAATTCTCTGATCCTTGATACTTAGCTCGCTTCGCCATATGGTTTCTGCATTGTAGTTTCTAAGAAAGAACAAAATGAGTAACTTCAATGTTTTCAATCTCTGCAAATCTTCAAGATAGTGCGAAAATCTCTTCAAATCTCAGGTCCTGTAATGGATTCTTGTTGGCGCGGGGTGTGGGATTTGAACCCACGCGGCCGTTTCCAGCCACAGACTTAGCAGGCCTGCCCCCTACCAGGCTAGGGCAACCCCGCCCCGTTTTGTCTTGATTCCACAGTGTTTTCTACGTGTCTCCTTCTTATTTGCGTTTTCTGAAGCATAGCATATCATCTTGTTTGCAGGCGCATCTTGGTATCGTGGAGGGCGTTCTTCAGTCTGGATTATTCCACGTTTATCCCCCGTTTCATGTACGTGAAAACGATTATTAGACTAGAAACGCTGAGAGAGCTAGCTGTGAAAGACTGTGATAGAAAAACTGAAAGTGGGGCTCAAAGCAAAGCGCTTTGCCTTGCCAGATCAGAACGATCAGGAATTTGGACTCGCAGACTTCAAGGGCAAAAGAATACTGTTGTCCTTCCACCCGTTGGCTTGGACTTCAGTGTGTGCAGAGCAGATGAAGTCTCTGGAGAAGACAAGAGGCGCCTTCGAATCCCTCAACACGGTGGCAGTGGGCGTAAGCGTGGATACGGTTCCATCAAAAAAGGCTTGGGCAAACAGTCTAGGCATAAAGAACACCAGACTCCTCTCGGATTTCTGGCCACACGGCAAAGTCGCAAGACTGTATGGGATATTTCGACGAGAAGACGGCATTTCAAAACGAGTCAACATAATCATCGACGAAAACCAGACAATAGCCTTTTTCAAAATCTACAAACTAGGCCAGCTTCCTGACATACAAGAAATCGTAGACATGCTAAAGAAAATGCCCAAACGCTGAAATCGACAAAACAATGAACCGAGACAGCTACGTTGCACATGTTAAGGCACGAACCCTAATGGAATGTCAGGACTAAGACTGGTTGGGCTATGACTCTTCGGCGAAGCTGAAAAGTACACTGAAAAGAGAAAAAAGGGTTGCTGCTCATCCCGATTAGCTGCTCAGGGTAACGTGCGAAAGACGTTACTTCAGTAGCAACAGTCCGTTTCTGATTATCGTTTTTCCGTCAACGTCAAGCGTTGCCTTGCCCAGCGTAGCCGCTATGCCAAATGAGGAATTGTTCCTTCCGCCGATGTACTCGTTGTCTCCAATGCCTATCTGGACTGCCCCTTCGACGATGTGGTCCATTAGAAAACCATAATCTACCTTTGGGTTCAACCCGATCTGGATGAAGCTTATCTTATCTTTGTCTCCGGAGGCCTGGTCAAACTGCTTGGATACTGGTTCAAGGTTCTTCTTTGCGTTCATCGATGTGAGTTTTCCATCTTTAAACTTCCACTCGATGTCATAAACGTTCAAACCCATCGTCTGAAGCGGCCTGTCAAAGACCACTTTACCGTTCCCACTTGTTTCCGAAATCGTTGTCAAAACAGATCCCGCAGGCAGTTGCGCATCCAGCGATTTCTTTTCGATGTCTTCTTTGTCTATTATGCCGTCGTCGATGTGGATTGGTCTCTTGTTTAGCTCGAAGACTAGATCTGTTCCATTCGGAGATGTCAAGTGGACTGTGTGAGCCTTTGCAAGTATTGCTGCGACGTCCCGTCCTTTTTCAGCTATTTTCTTCAGATCCATCGTCACAGAAGAATCAATCGTTCTCTTCCATTTCCCGAAATCGAAGCCGTAGACTTTAGCCCTCTCAGGCGTCAACAATGCAAAAGGAAGGCTAACGTTTCTGATCTTTCTCTCAATGTTTCTCGGATAGTGAGCCTTTCTCTCGCCTTCGCCCCAAGTATTGATTTTCGAGGGAGATACGCTCTTCAGACCCTCAGGATTCTTCGGGCCGAACATGTTGATAGTAGCTGTCTCCGTTTCGGTGAATGCTTCACATATCTTTGAACACACCCCTAGACTCTCTTCAGACAGCTCTCTGAGCAGCCCATAGTAGTACTCGTCTGTCCAAAGACTCATCATCGCGTCCGCGCCTCGCTTGAAACACTCAACCGCCATAGCATTAGCGACATCGATTGTATGATCCCAAGTCGTTATCGTAACGACATCGCTCGCGTCAACGTTCAACGCATCCCTGACAACTGTCTTAGCCAGTTCTTCATACAATACATTTTTCACCCTTCAAAAGCAGTGTTCTTCCAAGATTAAAGGCTTTGTAACTTGAGAGTTCGAGGTTTGCGCCATGCTAAAACTCTCTCTGAATTTCTGTTTGCGACGAGCGTGACGGCTACGTCCTTGCTTGATTATTCCGTTAGTTCCTCGTTCTTGCTCTTCATCCGTGGTTCCAGAGGCCATATGAGATATCGGGCACACAGCAGCCCAGAAGGTTTACGTCTCGCGCCAAACGCTATTTTCCTTTTCCTGACTTTCCAGTTCTCGGTTTTCCATCTTTACCTACAGGCTTATGCATCTGTCTTTCAAGCAAGACTAGGCGAGTTCTCCAGTGCTCCTTGGATATCCACGGCACTTCCTTCAGTTCCTTCTCAAATCTGGTCTCAAACGTGCAAACGACCGGCTTGAAACCAAGCTCTGATGTTCTCTTCAGATTATGGGATAATTGAGATAGAAAACCGTCCGAATCAGCGGCGTAGATTGTGAAGCTCCACCACGTTTGTTCTGGTTGTGGTCTGGGATAACCAAATGACAACGAATCCAGTTTTCTTCTCCTCAGGGCAATATCGAACTCGTGGGTTTTGCCTATCTCTTCAAGATTCTGGAGAGAAACATCCGAGGCCTTCCAATCATAGAACAACACTCCATCTGGAACAATGGTTGAGTTTGCCCGTAGCAAGCTGTAGACCCGTATGGGATTTGATTTTTCTATCGTAGGGTAGCTTTTGATTGAAGGCAATTGCTCTGGATTCAGGTGCCAGAAAACAGCCATCTCTACCATTTTTGAAAACCCAGCCATTTTTGCAAGCTTCAGAGAAGCCTTATTTCTGTTCGCTGTCGTATACCTAAGCCGCTGCACACCTAACCGCTTAGCTTTTCTGACCAAGTACTGGGTTATCTCGTTGGCGAGTCCCTTGCCTCTGTGTTTAGGGTGCACTCTTAGCCCTTCCATCCAGCCAGTTTTGCCATCTTCGATGAGCCGCAGGTTGCCGACGGCCACAACGTGACCGTCGACTTCGACGCCGTAGAAGTGGCAATTCTGATCCTGCAACCACTTATCGGCAACGCAAAGCAGGTAGTCATGCCCATCCCAGATGTGCCGCGATATTTCCATTATGTCGTCGCGGTCTGAATTGAGCAGCCTTCTAATCGTTGCAGGCATCCTACTCACCAATACCCATCTTCAGTCAATCACACTAATACACGTTACCGATTCTGGAGCGTACTACTGTTATTCTTTCTATTTGTCCAAGTCCCGCATGCCAGCGTGAAAACAAACACGTTCCTTGAAACAAACTTTAACTTCAAAAGGCCCAACTCAGAAGAAGAGGTATAGCAAGCTTGTCATCGCTATCTGACGCGCTGAAACGAAGCAGCAACGTGCTAAAACTTGGTGCTTCAGCTCAAGTCATGGATTATGAGCAACGTTTCTCGTCCATCAGGAGCTTCTATGAGGATATGCTTGAAACCTTCATGGTCGACAAAGGCATATTAGAGAAAACCTTGGAGTTCGCCCCTGGCGAATGGCTGCTCTCGAGCTACATAGCCACAGGCATGGAGAACGTGCCCATATTCATAAAGGCAGACAACGCGGAAAAGGAAATCGAAAAATACCTGAGGACGGCATAAAAAAAGCTAGGTTTTGATTCGTTCTGCCCTCATAAGCAAATAGTGCTTGTAGGGTTTGAACCCGACCTTCAAGTATGCCTTAACGGCTGGACCATTATCACGCATCACATGGATAATGGCTGTCGGCGAATGCTTGAAAATCTCTTGAACGAGCCCTGATACTATTGATGTTGCATAACCTCTGTTCCTGTATTGCTCATCTGTGGCTACCGTGCTGATATTGCTCACCAGATCAAAGAAACGGGTGCCACCAACTGAAACTAGTTTCCCTTCCTGCTTCACACCGAGCCAGAACCCAGTCTCCAGCGCCTTCCTCTGCGTTTCCGATGTCAATTCACCCCACCATTCAGGATCAGCTTTCGCCATGATTCTGACAACTCTTTCAGCGTCTTCAACCCCCAATCGCACAGGCATCTCTGTGAACTGCAGGGTTTCGTCACCTTTACTTAAGCGCATCAAAACCAGCTCATGCTTGGAACGAGGTGAAAGTGGCTGGTATTTTCTGAGGATTACGTCTTCGCAGTCCATTGGTGCTTGCAGCTCAATCTGATCTAGGTTAACATGTTTGACTAGGGATTCTACGGCGTTGCGGCCTCCCCTAAGCTGAACGATATAATCCGCATACAGTAGCGCCATACCTTCGACCTTGTCTGTCTCCATTGCAAGCAGAATCTCTGTTTGATCTCTGCGCTGTTGCCAATCGACAATGAAGAAATAGTAATGCGATGGGTCTTGATTGACGTGGTTCCAGAAAGTCTTCTCTATGCTTTCGTTTAAGGGAACGATTTTCAAGGTTCCATCTTCAAAACGATTTATGGACAGTTGAGAAATAAGGTTGGATGGTCTACGCTGTCCTTGCTGGCTGCGTTATTGCACATTTCTTTAGCAGTCTTTGCCATTTCTTGTCCGTCAACTGCTGAATCTCGTCAAGCATCTTCTCGTGCTTTGGTGTGAACAAGTGTCTGAAGCGTCCTTGCCCTTGCAAGTATTCTTTGACTGGCTTCTTCTTCTGCGGAGCCAGAGCGATCACCTTGCTTGGCGTGGACAGCTGATATTCCCCGTCCACTGCTTCCCACACCGGAAAGATGCATGTTTCGACGGCTAGCCTAGAAAGCTCTATGGATTTGGCTTGGTCGCTACGCCAGCCTCTTGGGCAAGGCGCAAACACGTGCAGAAATGCTGGACCATCCACTTCAATGCCTTTCCTTGCTTTTTGAATGAGGTCTTTCCAGTGGTACACCGACGCGGTTGCAACGTAGGGCATGTCGTGCGCCACCATTATGTCGGCGATCGGCTTCTTGTTTTCAAGCTTCCCCGGAACAGCATTTCCGGCTTGCGAAGTGGTCGTTGATGCGCCGTAGGGCGTGCCGCCGCTTCTTTGAATGCCCGTGTTCATGTAAGCCTCATTATCATAAAGAACATACAGGAAATCGTGACCTCTTTCGACAGCTCCCGAAAGTGCTTGAATACCAATGTCGTATGTTCCACCGTCGCCTGCCAACGCAATGACGTCGATCTGTTCATCCTTTATCTTTCCTTTCTTTCTGAGGATTTTCAGTGCAGCCGCGATCCCTGCGGCGTTGGCTCCTGCCGTCTCGAACGCTGTGTGCAGCCACGGGACGGCCCAAGATGTGAATGGGTAGATAGTTGACGAGACTTCCATGCAGCCTGTTGCGTTCGTTACTATTGTCGGTCCTCTCGTAGCCTTCATGATCAACCTTAGCACTGTTGCAGGTGCGCATCCAGCGCATGCTCGGTGTCCTGACATGAACAGGTCTGGTTTTTCAGCGATGTCTTTTGCAGTGAATTTTCCTTCAGCGAAACTCACTAAATTCTTCCTCCTTTTCAATCCCTCAATCCAATGTAACGTATTCTTTCAAGAACCTGACTGGTTTGAACGATTTTCTGCAGATCTTCGTAAACGTTGATTATTTGGCTTGGGCTCGTGTCTCTGCCTCCTAATCCGTAAATGTAGTTGACGACGTAGGGATGATTGGGTGCATCGTAGAGCGCGTGTCTAGCCTCATGGTAGACTGCGCCACCGTTTCCGCCGAAGCTCATGCTCTTGTCCATGACAGCAACGGCTTTGACCTTGCCAAGAGTTTTGACTATTTCTTCTGCAGGGAACGGCCTGAAAGTGCGAAGTCTAAGCAGACCAGCTTTCACGCCTTTCGCTCTGAGTTCGTCCACGACTGTTTTCACGGTTCCAGCGGTTGAGCCTACGCAGAGTATGGCCACTTCTGCATCGTCAAGCTTATAGTTCTCGACGAGCCCGTTGCCGTAATACCTGTCTGTTAGCTGCCCGTACTCGTTCTGGATCTGTTGAGTGACCTTCAGCGCGTTTTTCATCGCTTCTTCTTGCTGCCGCTTGAACTCGAAATAATAGTTCTGCAAAGCCACTGGTCCCATCGTCATAGGATTTGCGGGATCGAGCTTGAATGGAACGCTCTTGCCTTCGTGCGTGAGCACCGTTGGGAGTTGCCGAGTTGCCACAAATCCCTTCGCCACATCATCAGGCAAGACTTGCACGTTTTCCAGAGTGTGACTTAACGTGAAACCATCCAACCCGATCATAACTGGCAGCTGAACATCCAAGTGCTCGGCAATTCTGAAAGCTTGAAGGATTGAGTCATAGACTTCCTGAGCGTTTTCAGCGTAGATCTGTATCCAACCGCTGTCACGTTGCGCCATAGCATCTGAATGATCACCATGAATGTTGAGTGGCGCTGAAAGGGCACGGTTCGCAACCGCCATGACTACGGGTGCACGGCACCCTGAAGTCACGAAAAGCATCTCATGCATTAACGCTAGGCCTGCGGACGCTGAGGCTGTGAAGGTTCGTGCGCCCGTGGCAGCTGCTGCCAAACAGGCGGCCATAGCGCTATGTTCGGATTCGGTGCAGACAAATTCTGTGTTTACCTCGCCATTAGCGACGTACTCGCTGAGTTTCTCAACGATTATGGTTTGCGGAGTTATAGGGTAGGCTGCGACGACATCCACGTCGGCTTGTTTCACCGCGTACGCGACAGCTTCATCACCGTTTAAGCCCATGATTTCCTGTTTAATAATACTCTTCATCTTTCTAATCCTCCATGCTAAATCCTCATAGTGATCGCTTTTGTCGGGCATTCATTAGCGCATATGCCGCATCCCTTGCAGAAGCTGAGGTCAAACTCTATGTCGCCTTTTTCGGGTTTCCAGTGGATCGCCCCATCTGGACAAAAGATCGTGCACAGAAGGCACTTCGTGCATTTCTCGATGTCCCTCACAGGCTGGTAGGTCTTCCAGTCGCCTGTCAGATAGGTCTTGCTGGATTTCCAGCACACACCTGCTAGCGGGATATCCTTCCAGCTTTTTTCTTTCGAACTCATTCAGGTCTTACCCCCTCATAAGCTTCCTTGACAACTGCAAAGTTTTTCTCTGCAACGTCTGGTCTAAACCGACCCTTCACCATCTTCTCAACAGTCTCCAAGCTGACTATTCCCGTCACTCGCGCAACAGCACCCAGCATGGCCGTGTTTGTTATCGGCATTCCTAGGATTTTGATCGAGATTTCAGTGGCGGGAACCGTCCAAAGCTTGCCACTGCCTGAGCCAAGCAGTTTTCTGACCACGGCTGGCTCATCCTTTGTGTTGACCACGATGTTCCCACCTTGGTCGCTCAAGCCATCAGCAACTTTGACTGACTTAAGCAGGGTTGAGTCCAAAACAGCTACAACATCAGGGCTGTAAACCCCACAATGCAAGCGAATAGGCTCGTTACTTATCCTCGTGAAAGCTGTTACCGGCGCACCCATTCTTTCGGGTCCGAACTCTGGGAAGGACTGGATGTATTTTCCTTCAGCGATGGCTGCCCGTGCCAGAAGCTCGCTTGCCGTCCATGCCCCTTGACCGCCTCGGCCGTGCCACCTGACTTCTAGGATCTTCTTCAAATCAGATTTGCATCTCCAATGATTGTTTCGACCTAATTGGAAAACGCCAAATATACATCTTTCTAGGCGGAAAACTGACATTGCACATTTGAGTGTAGCAAAGCGAGGGGTTACCCAGAAGCTGCTATTGGTGGATAACTAGACTTAAATATCGCTGCAAAGCTGAAAGCTGTTAAAGCGCAAGTTTGGGCCGCCGTAGCTCAGCTCGGTAGAGCGGCTGGCTGTTAACCAGTCGGTCATAGGTTCAAGTCCTATCGGCGGCGCCACAAAACTCACGAACCATCTAAGTCAAGCATTTAAGAAACGAGCTTGCAAAGGAGCAAAATGGGCGTGCGCGCTACACTCTTCTTATTTCAGTTGATATTCTTCTCCTTCTTGTAGCAGAACTACGTCAGTTCTTGAGTTGGCTTCCACTTTCTTTTTGAATTCTTCACGGTCTTTTCCCCATGTGTGCATAGCCATCGCAGTTTTCGGGTTGATTGATATCGCTGCTTCGGCTGCTTCAGTATTGTCCATTGTGTACTTGTCTCCCGTGGGAAGGAGAGCCAAGTCAATGTTCTTGAGAAGACGCATTTCTGGGATGAAGTCTGTGTCTCCAGCATGGTAAATCGTTTTGCCTTCGGCCTTTATCAAGTAGCCTACTCCGTAGCCTTTTGGATGCCAAGGTTTTCCTGAAGGCTTGAACCGCTTGACATTGTAAGCTTCAACTGCCCCAATCTTCACATCATCAACAACGATTTCCTCTCCGGGTTTGATGGTTTTGACGCTTCCGCCGATCCTTGAAGCACAGTTCTTGGGAGCAATTACGACAGTGTCTTTCATGCGAAGCTTCTGGATTTTAGGCGGACTGCAGTGGTCGCCATGATTGTGCGTAGCCAGTATGATTTCTGCTTTCTCCGAGGTTTCAACTACGTTCCCATATTTCTTCAAGCCAATGTAGATGACTTTGTTCACAGTCCTAATTTGAAAACTGGCGTGACCAAGCCACTTAACGTAGATCACCATTCTGGCACCGATTTTCAATATGACCCTACGAGCGCATATAAAACTTAAGCCAACTCTTGTACTTCAGTTTCTGCAGTCAGTGGAAGAGACAGCGGAGGAACCGTAGCAAACGCCTTCAAAGAAGAACCTAAGAGGTGGGGGTTGCGACGCGCGCTTGGATACTTATCCGATCAGTTGAGCTTTAACTAACGTGACCGCTTGCAAGGGCCGATCGTTAGTGTCTGTAGCCACATTGCCAATAGCATCAGCTACATCCATCCCAGATACTACCTTGCCAAAAACGGAGTACCTGCTATCCAAATCACTGTTGTATTTCAAATTGATGAAAAACTGACTGCTTGCGGAGTTCGGCTGATCAGTCTTAGCCATGGCCACAGTACCCCTATTATTCATGTTATGACTCTCGTTTGCACTGTATTCGTCTTGTATTGTAGGTATTGTTTCTCCATTTCCGGCCGTACTTGGATCGCCGCCCTGAACGACGAAGTCTTTGATCACTCTGTGAAAAATCGTCTCATCACAGATTCCTTTGTTTACGAGGCACTTGAAGTTGCCCGTCGTAATGGGCATGTCGTCGTAAAGCTCGATTGTGATGTTGCCCATGCTGGTAACCAGAAGAACTTTGTTCGATTCCAAAAAAAGACTACTGCTGCGCCAGTTGTTGCTGGAGTCATTGCACCAGAATCTCCACTGAATCACGTCTCCGGTTGCGCTGTTGAATGTCTTCACGGCAGTGGAGTAAGCAGAGGTCGAGTTCGCGAAAGTGGAGAAGGGTACCCATGTGTCGTTGCTGAATGTGCCAGTGATGTTTGACTCGAAAATGTAACCGCTTACATTAACATTATCGTTCCATAGCGCTCTGAACGTGAGTGAAGCTCCTGTTCTTGTTGACGTGGTTGAAAACTCTGCGTATGTGGGAGCTCTCCTATCAAAAGAATTGACCATTTGGAGAAGCACGATTACAACAGCAATGACCACAACAAGAGTGATCAGTATCGTGACTCTTTTCCTGAAAGTCCTCGTCTTTTTCGCCTTTAGCCTCTGCTCTAGTTTGCCAGACAAAGCCTTAACCCTACCGAAAGCACTTAAGAAATCAGCGACGCCCTAAATAAGACTTGCCAACACAAAAAAGGGAGGAAACTCGGAAAACTAAGACGGTGCTGCTATGCTCTTATGGTGAGGCATTTTCCGAGGTCCGAAACTATTACGCGCTCAGGACTCTTCAGAACCGTTTTGTTCCCGTCTGCGATGAAGATCATGCCAACCGCCTTATAGACAAGCTTGGAGCCATCGGACAAGAGAATGTCCACCTTGCCGGCATCATTTGGAAAGGCGAAGATTGAGCCCTCAGAGTCGTGCGAGCAATTGAAGTAGCCCATTCTCCTCCGAGAAAATTGGTTTAACAGTTCTTTGGCTTCAGTCAAGAACTGTTGTGAGTTCTCATAGCCCATTCTCTTAAGGTCGTCAACGCTCGTAGTGCCTAAGCTTCGTTGCAGTTCTTCGCTTGTCCCTAATGCCAAGAACAGCTTTTTTACTTCTTTCTCGATTGGCTTGCCAATTGCTCCTTCTCTGGTTTCAACGATTGTGTCGAGAGCAAGCTTGCAGTTGCCTTGTAAAACGTAGCCTCTCACCTTTCCATCAAGTTTCACTGCCACTGCAAGCCCATCTTCGCCGATTTCCACAAGTCCTCTTTCCGTTTTCAGCAGTGCGAGTGAATCGCTTGTTTTCAAAACTATATCATCCAGTTGATAGCTGTGCCAGATCATTCTTCATTCCCCGCTCCGAGAAACCTTGTGACTTTCATAGCCATCTTGTAAGCAGTTCGACCGGGCATCGTGATCAGATACCGCCCCCTGACTTTTTCCTGAACCACTAACCCTGTTTCCTCAAGCACATTAAGATGACTTGAAAGCGTGCTCACAGTAATCTCCGAAAGCTTCTCCTGCAGTTCATTAACGTATTTCCCTCCACTCATCAGCTCGTTCAGTATTCTTAGCCTGTGCTCATTGCTGAGCGCGCTCATCAGTCCCGCTACTTTGTTGAAATCAGTGCCTTCTTCAACCTCTTCGCGAAGTGGTTCAGCGGTTTTGAGTATTCTGCAACCTCTGGGGCCGATGAAAATTGACCTCTCTAGCTCGCCATGGACTCCTTCAGCGACACCTTGCATGACGTCTTGAACGTAGTCTTGAACAGGACTGCCAATGTCAATGTAGAGGCCGCGGCCTCTTCTGCTTGACGGTTCTGCTATGTCTCTGAGTTGTGTCTTCATGTTGGCTATCTCTTCTTTAAGCTTCTTCATCTCTTCCTTCATATCTTCAGACATGTATACCCCTTCATGTTTCACGTTTCTCAATTTCAATTCGATAATTATCGAATACAAAACGATAAATATAAACTTTACCACTATGTAGATAGAACAACCAAAAGGTTTCATGCACCACCAAAACACGGCAACCAAACCGCTGGCGACCGCAAGAAGCTAGTGGTGGAATAGAGCTTAATAGAAGGAAATATCGGCCTGCAGCCTCAGTAGCTCTTTTGAGTTCTCCATAAACACTTGTGTTTTTCGTTTCAGCGGTCAAGGCCTATTTGCTATTCGAAAAACTTGGTTTGCCCGCTACCACAGGCCGTTTCTGTACGTGCTTGTACCCGCATCCACATTCAAACCCGATTGTCTTGCTACCGCGTTTTATCTCGCGCTTTTTCCTTGCACTACATTTCTTGTCTTGCTTGTGGATCTTCCACAACAGTTCTACCTCAGCCGGGCTTAGTGGTGCATTATACTTTGCTGACGTAAAGTACCAAGTGGCATAACCCACCAGAAAAGTCCATACGGCAAGGGCCAATATTTCCAACGGTCCAATTACGATTATTTCGATCCCACCATAGGCAACATGCAGTTTGCTATAGCTACCTCTCACAATTGAGTATGATGTCTTACGATATAAACATTTCCTTGGGTCCTCAAAAAGCAACCATGCTAGAATTGCTGAAGCACGTCCTTCTTCTCCATAATGTACCCACAGTAATGGCACTTCAAAGACAAAGGCTCATCACAATCAATATAGAACTTGGGGTGCACGGGCTCATTGCTGTTGCTTATGCACGCAGGATTAGCACACTTGACGATGTCCTCGATGCTCTTCGGCAGCTTGACCTCCTGCTTCTTCGCAACCTTGTAGTCACGTATGATGTTGATAGTTGCATGAGGAGCCAGCAAAGCAATCTTGTGAACCTCTTGAGGATTCAACTCCCTGCCCTCAATCTTCACAATGTCCTTAGTCCTCAAACATTTGCTCGGCACATTAATCGCTATAGTAATGGTTCTGTTCTCACGACCAGTTATCCCCAAGATCTTAACCACATCCAACGCGTGACCACCAGTAATATGATCAATAACCGTACCATCCTTAATCTTGGACACATACAATTCCGTTTCACTCATACAGTATCCTCCGACAAAGGCTATACCCAGAACACAGATAAAAGATTTAAACATAACAAGCCCAGGAAGCTTCTCACGTGATAGAGGTAGGCTTCGAGTACATCTGCGAAAAAGACGGCCTCATGTTCTTCAGAAAACGAAAGTGACAGACACCCCCTAAATGTACAGAAACAACCTGTAAAAAGTTATTTAGTAGGTGCAATGTTCTTGGTTTGGGTGAAAGCTTGCCGTTCACGGGCAGAGACATAATATCTATCAAAGACTTCTCACGCGAAGAGATCAACCAGATTTTTAAGACAGCCAAATCGATGGAGCCCTTAGCTGCAAAAGGCTCGGACCTGCTCAGACGAAAGATCCTTGCAACCCTATTCTTTGAACCCAGCACGCGCACCAGATTAAGCTTTGAATCAGCCATGCACAAGTTGGGCGGTTCCACCATAGGCTTCGCAGAAGCTGAAATTGCTTCAGTAAAAAAAGGCGAGAACCTAGCAGACACTGTTCGAACAGTGGAAAACTACGCTGACGTCATAGCTTTGAGGCATCCGCTTGAAGGAGCCGCAAGGCTCGCCGCAGAATTTGCGAAAGTGCCGATAATAAACGCGGGTAGCGGCGCAGAAGAGCATCCGACGCAGGCCCTATTGGATTTGTACACCATGAACAAGGAAAAGGGCAAGATTGACGGGTTGAAGATAGCCCTCGTTGGAGACCTCAGATATGGAAGAACTGTGCACTCACTAGCCTACGCACTCTCGCTGTACGATGTCGAACTGTACTTGGTTTCACCGGAAACGCTCAAGATGCGACGTGAAGTATTGCAGACAATAAAGGAACGGATAACGGTAACAGAAAAGTCAAACCTTGAAAAAATAATCCCACTCGTCGATGTTTTGTACGTCACAAGGATACAAAAAGAGCGTTTCCCTGACCCTGCTGAATACGTCAAAGTAAAAGGATCATACAAGATAAATCTACAAGCGCTGAGTGAGGCAAAGAAAGATTTGATCATTCTCCATCCATTGCCCCGCATAGACGAAATAGCCGCCGAGGTGGACAACACTCCGTATGCACGCTACTTCCAACAGGTTTGGAACGGCATCGTCGTCAGAATGGCTCTCTTGGCCTTGATACTTGGGCCCAAGTGATGCCCTATTCACATAATGGGTTTAAGACTTATTGTGGACTGTAACGGTCGTAGACTTTCAAAGTGCTGACTGCTCCGCACGATGGACACTTCCGTAACATGCCTAGCCAGCTCTGTCTACAATTTGTACAGTAAGTCAACCTGCGACCGTAAGTAAAAAACTCTAGGATGCCACCCTCGGTGATTTGCTTAGTCAACGACATAAGCTCATCTGGATCATACGCGCATTCCCCAAGCTCCACGACGATCAAGCTTCCGCCCGTACACAGCCCACGCAGTTTGTGTATTCCAGAAAGCGCATCTGATGAGATCTGCTTGTCTTGAACGGACAATTCGCTGAATGTAGAATAGTGGGGATTCTCTCTGGTTCCTGAAAACTTCGCTTTTCCAACACCATACCTGTCAATGTCCAGCTGTGCTAATCTCGTGGAAGCCTCATGATCAGTCAACATGGCTGAAAGCAACCGCCTCCCCCGTCGCTTACCAGCCTTGCGAACAAAGCTTGAAACACACTCTATCAAGTCCTCAATCAGTTTAGCGGAACCCTCTTGAGAAACATTTTTTCCGAAAAACGACTCCATAGTCTCTTTCAAGCCGGCCAGATTTATCATGTGCACAGCGCTGTCGAACCTAAGATATCGGTCAGGGCTCGTGTTTTGCATCAAAAAGGGAAGCAAGCCCTCACCACGCTGCCTCAATGCCGTATATTTGATGTCCAAAGCCCGTGCAGCCAACTCGAGTCTCTCTCTGAGAACCTCAAGGAACTTCTGTTTGTCTTTTTCACACTCATATGCGATACGAGGCAGATTCACGGTTACTGTTCCAAGACGACAAGTGCGCAAAGTGTCGATTTCCCAGTCGCCATTAAAATCCACTCCAAATTCGCTACCGGAGCCAGAGAAGACAACTTGTTCCTGCTCCCCTAGGGGCAAGTAGGCGAAGCACAGCATGCCTTTTTCCGAGGCCAGGCCATGTGCTTTCAAAAGTAAGGCTTTCGCTCTCATGTCTGTATATGTTTCTGAGCGGATTTTCACCACGATCTTGGGATTGAACAGAGGTTTAGTCTTGCTTTCCTCAGCAAACACTTCTAGGATAAGCGAGGCTAAGACCTGAGCTTCCTCGATGAAATCTCCATATTTGCCCGTTATCCTTCCCATTGATCCGACGGCGGGTTTGACGACAAGAAAAGCTGGAACAGTCAACTCCAAACCTAGAGACGTTTCAGCATGGTGGTTAAGGTTGAGAATGAAAGAACGCAGAGCTTCCTTAGCTCGTGAGGTGTCAACTCCCCTTGCATAAGAAGCGAGGAAAACGTTGAAGTATTCAAGTAATTGAGTTTCGCCTATTTCCTTGACTGAATGCAAGACAACGTTGAAAGCTGTGGCTAAAGCGGACTCAAAGTCTCGTGGTGGTGGATGAGAGAACTGGCAACTGCTTATCTTTTCCAGGTTCAGTCCATTTTGAAAGAAAAATCTCAGATCATGCACTATTTCAGCGGGTTTCAGAACCCAAGAACCCAAGTCACTGATATGTAACGCGCCTGACAAATGGGCGTCAGCGATGTCTCTCGGGAAAATCTTCAGAAGCACGTATTCCTTGAGAACAGCTTCTCCGGCTGCTTCATAAACCGACGTTGACTCTTCGGAAGCCTTGCTTCTGCTCTCAATAAGTGAAGAAACCTCATGAATCGGGAGGCCCAAGCGAGTGAGTCTGTGACGATAGTCTTCTAAACCCTTCTCAATCAGTATTCCATTCACGATTTCCCTGACAAGCGGGGCTGTGAGGTATTTTGTCTTCGATTTCAGCAGGCGCTTCTCGGCTTCCTTGGCCACTTTCTGTGCTAGCTCAGCGGGCATCTTTGCCTCACGCATAAGCGAGACCGCAATCCTGTTCGCGTCAAAATCCTCGATCGCAAGTCTAGAGGCTCGGACAAGCATGTTCTTGGGTTTGTAGGCACTTTTCTCTATGCGATCTGCAACATCGATGACCATATTGCCCAATTCCGTGAGCAGATACTTTCTGGCTTCGACATCCGCCTCAATCAAGTCTGCCTTGAGCAGAAACTTCAGATGATAAGCAAACCGACCAGCGTCCCTAGTTGGATTCATCTTGAGGGCATTCATTAGCTCTGTGTACGAAAGCGATCCCTTGTCAAAAAGCAGGTTCAGAATCTGCAGCCTCAACGATGAAGAAACCGCCTTAAGCACTTTGACACCGCGCACACGATGCAGATCAGACAAGCTAGCCGAAACCGCCTTTCAGGTGAATGAGGGAGTTAATTATTGCAGGGACAAGTGTTTAAAGGTTAAGGAACGCTTATTTTCACCATTATCACAATGATATGCGGCATGGGGCTGTCGGCTAGCTTGGTCTAGGCTTGTAGCCTCGGGCGCTATAGACCCCGGTTCAAATCCGGGCAGCCCCACCAGAAAGAAGAGGATCTGTATCCTTATTTGCTGTGGAGGCTTGTGAGAAAACTGTTATCATATTTTTTTGGCGGCTCTCGAAGATCTTAATTGAAGCCTAGTTCTCGGACGGGCATCAAGAAAGCCAAGGAAAGCGAGGATGCTGACTGCATTTCCTCATTCCATGATTTTGACGTCTTCAAGTTGATGAAGACCCATGTCCTCGGCAGTCTTCACGATTCCGAAATCAATCTTCACAGCTGAAACTAGGACCATCGCTTCTATTGATCTTAATCCTAGTTCTTTGTTTCGAAGAGACCTAGCGTGTCCATCCAGAATGTAGTATTTGCTTCCATAATGGATGCAGACTATTGGCACTAGCACTTTCTTTATCTCGTCAATCTGTGTTTTTCCAACATGAGGCTGCGTCGGAACCAAATCCTTCAGGTCAATGTTCTCTTTCTTAAGATAGAACGGCATGCGGTGGATAGCTTCATAGTGTTCAACGACGAAAAGGATGCGTTGCCAAGTCTTCAGAATAGGGTCTTCAATGGTGCTTACGTCTTTGATGTGAAGATCTTCCAGCGGACGCCTTGGAATCTCTCTGTAACTTGTGCCTTCTGGGAATCTCAGCACGTGGGCTTCAATGGTTTGGTACATGAGTTTCTTGCGAATAAACGCACGATGGTGCCCATCCAGTACGAAGTAGTCTTCGCCACTATTCACAACTGTTATCGGTACATCGTAATTCTCTTCAACGGTTTTCTTGAAAACCAGAGCAAGCTTATCGTTCTCCAGAAAATCCTCTGTTGGATATGATTGCCCAAGCGGAATTTCCTCAAGATCAACACGAAGCCTAACTTGGTAAATGATCTCTAAACTTCTGACTATGCCATCAACACGTCTCGGAAGATCCTTCCAATTTGCCAGTTCAACTTCCCGCATTGTTCTTTCAACCTGCAATTGGTTGTGTACTTTTCTCTTTTGAGAACTTCTTATTACGAAATCCCATATAAGGAAAACTCAGAAGACAGCGCGCCCCAACGTCTCTCTTGTCTAGCGAGTTACTTCTAACCTGTCATTCGTCAATGTCTGTTTTTTCCTATGCATTCAATCATAGACAGCCTCTTCGATGACTTCTCAAGAAAAGAAGCCTTTCATATTTCCTCGAATCTCCCGATCGTGCTCCCAGCGTATATTTATGGTCTTACGCATTCTGCCTTTGGTCTGAACGGCTTCTTTCTGGTTCGTGCAAGTCTATGGTGAGCACATTCGTGAACACGCACTACCATGAAACCATTGTCTTCGTATCTGCACCCACAAGGCAATGTGGCAATTTTCGCTGAAACCGAGCCTTTTCGACCTTTCTCAGACTGATTACAAATGTATTTGTTTGAATGAAAAGCCTCTTGTTTAGAGTTTTTGTTGGCGCGCGTACTCTCAACCCTTTAAGGAGTAACTGCGAGCTTCAGTTAAGAATTGCTCGAAAATGCGAGGGTATGATGTGAAAGTTCTACTGCAATTCCTCAGTTGCGTTCTTCTTTCCTCTCCTTAAACCCTTGAACTTCAGTTTTGCCGTAAGAATTCTCTCTGTGGCGAATAATCTTGAAGCAATGTACATGATTACGACCGTGAACGTTGCAACATAGACAATGCCTAGGATGGCTGTCCAGTAGTCGCCCATAGTGATGGCTTTTGACGCTATTATTGGGTGGCTAAAAGGTATTGCATAGATTATGACTCGCACGGCAAGCGGTAGCGCATTGATATCCAAGTACATGAGGGCAAGAGAAGGAAGATAGATGAACGGGTAGATGTAGCCAACCATCGATTGGGCGCTTCTAACGTCTTCTGCAAAAGACGATATTATCACAGCTAGTGCTAAAGCTGAAAGCAAGGCCACGAAAAGTGAAGTGCCCAGCAGCAAATACCCGAAAGGAGAAGGAACGAGGCCCAGCGACACCAGATCTATGTTTGCGCCTGCAGGAATCATTGCCGTAAACGATCCGAGATAATAGTTGAACCCAACCATGTATGCCACAGCCCCGAAACCAGCAACGATGATAGACCCAGAGAGTTTTCCCATGAGTATCGCGAAACGATCCATAGGCAAAGTCAGCACAGTTTCCAGTGTCTTCTCCTCTTTTTCCATCGCCACAGAAGTAGCAGCTATCTGCATGGAATAACTGAGCAAGATCATCATCGTTATCGGCATTGCAATCGCTTGTGAAATCATCAAGCTTGAAAGCATGCGTGGGTCAACGCCCTCAACTATTTTTCCTTTGACGATAGCGGACTTCTCGGGTACAACCACGTCAGGGGCAATGTTCCTGTTGAACTGCTCCACTAGAGCATCAACAACTGAAGACCCTATGCCTTCGAAAAGACCTGAACCAGCATAAACGCTACCGAATTTCACTTGAACCCCAAGCCTCGCTGTCACGTTCCTAGTGAAATCTGCTGGAATCTCAACAATCTCGGTCGCATTATTCTCAGCCAGCAACGGAACAGCATCGGCTATTGTTGCGACGTGAGCTTCAACAACTCTCAATGACGAATTGATGTAGGTAATGAACTCGGAAGATGCAGCGCCATTGTCATGGTTGAGAACGATGATGACGGTTTTTCCAGCAGTCTCCTGTGCTGACTGCACCGAGAAACTCATGACTGCGCCAAGTACTGGAAACATTATCAGCGGTACGATTATCGTTCCAAGCAGTATTTTCGGGTCCCTAATGAGCTCCTTAAGCTCTTTCAGTAGAAAGTTACCAAAGCCTCTAAGCAAATCCAACCACCTTCGCAAAGACTTCTTCCAGATTTGGACTTTCGAATCTCTCTTTCAGTTCCGCAGGTTTTCCCTCAGCCACAATCTGACCTTTGCTGACTAAAGCCACACGATCACACATGTGCTCAACCTCAAGCATGTTGTGGCTTGAAAGCAACACTGTGACGCCGTTGTCTTTCACATAGCGTTTTATTATGTCTCTTACATGATACGAGTGTAGAACATCCAATCCACTGGTAGGTTCATCCAATACTGTGAGCTTAGGCTTGGACATAAGTGCCCTTGCAACGAGAAGGCGTCGCTTCATTCCCTTGCTGTACGTTTTAGCTTTGCTCTTCAATCGATCTCCTAAACCACAAATCTCAGCCGCTTCGTTAACCATGTCTTGAAAGCGGTTCTTGTCTTTCGTGACAAACCTAGCCATGAACTCCAAGTACTCCCGACCTGAAAGGTTTCGATAAGCTCCAGCCTCTTCAGGAAGATAAGTAATGATCTCTCGAACTCTTGCTGCTTCTTGTACAACATCCAAACCGAAAACCTTCACAGAGCCAGAGGTTGGCAGCAGCAGAGTCGAGATTACGCGTAAAGCCGTTGTTTTCCCCGCTCCGTTAGGACCGATGAGACCGAAGATCTCGCCGGTCTCTATACTGAAGCTCAGATTGTTCAAGGCCCGTATTTCACCGAAATCTTTAGTCAGGTCAACAACGGCAACCGCACTATCCAAGCTAGCCACATTCCTTCCCTTCTTTTCATGAAAACTGTTCTAAAAAACGTTTCGCTGAATAATCTATTTCCGCGAACAAAAAACAAAAAGAACGGCACAATAACCGTCTCAGCCCAAAATACTCTCAAATGCGGTTTTACAAAGCAGTTTCAATCGCAAAATTTATAGCCTAATAACAAAAATACTGAGTTCCGTGGATTAAAATGGAAATGGAACGAGTGGCTCGATGGGCATATGCCATCTTCGTCATCTTGGCAATTGTCGCAGGACTAGCGGTTGGCTACATGGCCTATAACGGGAATGATATTGTAGACATAAATGGATGGGTCATCCTTACTATGCTGATCCTGGGGATAGTCATCGGACTCACAAGCATAACTGCCAAAGAAGCAACACCATTCCTGATAGCAACGATTGCTTTGGTAGTGGCTGCAAGTGCTAACGTATGGCTTCCACTGCAAAGGATTCACGTCTTACTCTACGATTGGGCATACTATGTACTCAACTACATCGTAGCTTTTGCAGCTCCAGCTGCCGTCCTGATTGCCATAAAAGCTGTCCTCAGCATGGCAAAAGAGAAATAGAGAAACCGCTTTCCTTAATCCCCACTTTCTTTCTCTATTTTGTAATCATGTGCAAAGGCCGATCTCGTCAACCCGTTCAAGACTCAATCAGACATGAAAGCAAGTTCATGCCAATCTTCAGCAAAGTCATTACATAATGAAGCAACTTGAACTGTAGACACCTGCAATGACTGAATCAGTTAGCAACATCTCAGAGAGTGAAACATATATCTCCGTTTTCACAAGCTCAACTCTATGGCACTTCAAAGGGAGACACTCTGGTGGGTGAAGAACAACAAAAGAATACCAATGTAACACAAATCGAAAAACTAGAACAAGCCCTAGATGACGAGAGAAAGCGTTCAGAAGAGAACCTCATACGACTGAAATACATGCAGGCAGACCTTGAAAACCTGAGGAAGAGATTCGACCGTGAGATAAATGAAGCAAAAGAACACTGCAATGAGCACCTCATAATCCAACTACTAGAAATCGTTGATGAATTGGAGATGGCAATCAAGATTAGCCGCTCTTCCAACTCAGCAGACACCTTGACCCAAGGCGTAGAGATGACTCTTCAGAAGCTGAATAAGATGCTAAAAAACGAAGGACTGTCTCCGATAGATTGTTTAGGCAAACCTTTCGATCCCTCAAAGCATGATGCAGTAGCTAAGACAGAAAAGGATGATGCTAAAGAATGCACTGTTGTTGAGGAAGTCAGAAAGGGGTATGCCATGAAGGAAAAGGTGATTAGGCCGAGTATCGTTAAGGTCGTAGTAAAACCTTCATCCAAGTCACAAAAGGAGATGAATTTGAATGAGTAATGTGAAACCTGGTGAAAAAGTCATAGGAATAGATTTGGGAACAACGAACTCTGCAGCAGCCATTTTTGAAGGAGGACGCGCAACCGTAATACCGAGCGCAGAAGGACCAACGATGGCTGGAAAGATGTTTCCATCCGTCGTCGCCTTCACAAAAGGCGGTCAACTGTTAATCGGAGAGTCAGCAAAGAGGCAAGCCACCGCCAACCCCGAAGGAACGATTTTTGAAATAAAAAGAAAAATGGGTACAGATTACAAGGTCAATATTCAGGGAAAAGAGTATACTCCACAACAGATTTCTGCCTTCATAATGCAAAAGATAAAAAAAGATGCTGAAACCTTCTTGGGAATCCCAATCAAGAAAGCAGTCATAACAGTACCAGCTCACTTCAATGACAACCAACGGCAAGCCACGAAAGATGCGGGAGAAATCGCTGGCTTCGAAGTTCAAAGAATCATAAACGAGCCTACTGCAGCCTGCCTAGCATACGGAGTCGACAAACTGGAAAAAGAAATGAAAATACTCGTGTTCAGCTTCGGAGGCGGCACTCACGACGTGACGATAATGGACTTCGGCAAGGGAGTCTTCCAAGTACTGTCCACAAGCGGTGACACACAGATCGGCGGCACTGACCTAGACAAGGCAATAATGGACTATGTCGTGGGCGAATTCAACAGACAAACCAGCATCAACTTGCTCAACGACAAGGCAGCAACGGCTAGACTGAAGGAAGCCGCAGAAAAAGCAAAGATAGAGCTATCAACACTAATGGCAACTGACATTGACCTGCCTTTCATTTACTCTGACGCTTCTGGACCCAAGCACCTGCACCTCACGTTGACTAGGACTAAACTGGAAGCATTGGCGCAGCCCTTAGTTCAGAAAACAGAAAGAACCATTATAAAGGCTCTTGAAGACGCGAAACTGACGCCGAAGGACATAGACAAGATAATCCTCATCGGAGGCATGACCAGAATGCCTTACATTCAGAAGTTTGTGGAACAAATAATGGGCAAACCATCAGAGAGAGGCGTGGATCCTATGGAATGTGTAGCAGTCGGCGCGGCCATACAAGGAGCAGTGCTTACTGGAGAAGTCAAGGATTTGCTGCTTCTCGACGTAACACCTCTTTCCTTAGGCGTGGAAACACTCGGTCATGTATCCACAAGGATCATCGAGAAAAACACGACAATCCCGACGAGACGAAGCCAAATCTTCACAACCGCGGCAGATTTTCAGACGGCTGTCACGATCCACGTGCTTCAAGGAGAAAGATCCATGGCAAGCGATAACGTTTCCCTCGGCGTGTTCAATCTTGAAAACATCCCACCAGCCCCAAGAGGCGTACCCCAGATAGAAGTAACATTCGACATTGACGCTAACGGCATACTCAACGTAGCTGCGAAGGATTTGGGCACCGGCAAGGAAGCAAAGATAACCATAACAGCTTCCACAAAACTCTCCAAAGATGAGAAAGAGAGATTGGTCAAAGAAGCAGAACAGTTCGCGGACCAAGACAAGAAAAAGCGGGAAGAAGCAGAACTGAGAAACAACGCTGACAACCTCGTTTACACCGCCGAGAAAACAAAGAAGGACTTGGAAGAAAAACTCACCCAAGAACAAAAGAACTCGATAGACACGGCTGTCACGGCCTTGAAGGATGCGTTAGCCAGCAATGACTTGGGACAGATGAAGACAAGGTCAGATGAACTCACGAAAGTGCTTCAAGAAATCGGGACAACAGTATACCAGCAAGCCGCTGCAGACTACGCAAAACAGAAGGGACAAACAAGCGGGCAGACTCCGCCACCTGACGGCAACAAGGTGGTTGATTCAGACGATTACAAGGTGAAGTGAGCCAATAGGAGAATCCTGATCTACTGACCTCATTGTTACTCGATGGTAAAAAGAATGGCCGGCAAAAGAGACTACTACGAGGTCCTTGGCATAGCCAAGACGACCTCAAAAGACGAGATCAAAGATGCCTATAGAAAACTGGCACTGCAATACCACCCTGATAGAAACAAATCCCCAGAGGCTGAAGAGAGATTCAAGGAAATATCTGAAGCCTATGCTGTGCTGTCGGACGATGAAAAACGAAGACAATACGACATGCTAGGACACGCTGGATTTGAGCAGCGCTACACGACAGAAGACATATTCAGAGGTGCAGACTTTGACTCAGTATTCAGAGACCTTGGTTTCGGATTCGGCATAGGCGACCTTTTCGGCACCTTTTTTGGCGGGCGCGATTTCAGAGAAGAGAGAACATCAAGAGGACAAGATCTGGCCTATGATCTTGAGATCACTTTGGAAGAAGCCGCCAAAGGCGTTGAAAAGGAGATAAGAGTTCCAAGAACTGAAAAATGCAGCGTCTGCAAAGGCACAGGCGCGAGCGTCAGCACTTCTCCAAGAACCTGCCCTAAATGTGAGGGCACTGGAAGAACTCAAAACGTTCAGAGAAACGGCTTCTCCATGTTCGTACGAGTCACCCCTTGTTCGATGTGCAGAGGAAGAGGCGAAATCATTGATTCACCCTGCAAAAACTGCAGAGGCACGGGATTAGAGAAAAGAGAAAGAAGCATCACCGTAAATGTGCCTGCTGGCATAGACGAAGGATATGAGCTTAGGCTGCGAGGTGAAGGAGAGGCACTTTCAAGCGACGGCCCTTCAGGCGATCTGTACGTTCTGATTCACATTTTTCCACATGACCAATTCAAAAGAAGCGGAGATGACCTACTGTACAGTCTGACAATAGGTTTTCCCCAGGCAGCGCTTGGTGCCGAAACCTCAATACCTACGCTAGATGGAAATACAAACATAAAGATCCGTCCTGGGACGCAGCCTGGGGAAATTTTCAAGCTGAAGGGCAAGGGCATGCCGAGGCTTAGAGGATACGGCAGGGGTGATCTGCTGGTTCGAGTTGATATTGTGGTTCCGGAGAAACTTTCTCAACAGCAGAAGGTTCTGCTAGAACAACTGGCCAAGGAGTTTGACCAGAACGTCCAGTCAAGAAATCGCAGATTGAGATTCTAGACGGAACTAGATGTGTGTAATCGCATTCTAATGTAACGCTAGAATGGTCTTGATGTGATTGTCGTACAGTATTTGGACAGGAGATGCTGGTTTTGTCTCTTAGACCACTAATGAGAACTTTGTTAGCATATTTTCAGGCTAGTTGTGTGATCTGATCGGGGCGGTCAAAGTTTAAATATGACGTATGTCATATGACATCTTGTACCCTAATGGCCTTAAAAATGAAAAAGCCAGAATCATTCACCATCGATCTATCCGATGTAGAAGGAAGTGGAGAGTTTACATGCCCGAAATGTGGCATCAAGATATCGCCTGACGACCAAACAGAGGGAACCTACACGATCTTGAAGTCGGTCATGGAAGGAGAGAACTTGGAAAGAATAGTCCTGCAGTGCAAAAAATGCATGAGCAGAATTCAACTCACGGGGTTTGGCTGCAAACAGAACTAGAAAGAGATTTTTGACCACATAAAATGATCACGCATGAAGTAGTCTGAACCCTTTGAGCTGTGGCAGAATGAAGCGAACTGCATTTTCGTTTGTATAGGTCCTGTGTGACAAGCATTCAAGCTCAAGTCTAACGATGCCAAGTTTTCTATTCTTTCCAAGCTCTTGACAAGCCTGTTGGATTCACGAGAAAAGGGATTCACACTGGACTCACGTATTCAGGATTCGGATTCTGATTTCATAAGACAGTTAAGTAGCAATTAGTTATTCGCAACTATTAAGATGGAGGATCAGTGTTGAAACAAGGTTTGACGATCAAACAAAGAAAGGGATTGATAACGAAGATGGGAAATGTCTTCAGGGATGACATCCGCGGATTATCAACAGAGCTCCAGCAAATACTGTTGGACGATTTGGCAACGGCTTTCCAGAACAGAATCAACGTCTTGATTAGAGCGCAAAAAGGAAGACACTACTAGTTCAGACTGTAACGACAGACCAATACGAAGAGAGTTAACATGGTGAAACGCTCCAAGCTTGAAACTTACTTGAGCATTCTTAACACGTTAGCTAAACATAGCCCATTGAAGCTGACACACATAATGTACGAAGTGAATGTGAACTGCAGCATGCTAAAGGAATATCTGGTTTTCCTAGTGAAACAGGATTTGGTTGAAGAAAGAACCTTTGGCGAACGAAGAGTAAAGTATGCAATAACTCAGAAAGGCATGAACGTGCTCAACTATTTCAAAGAGCTACAATGTGCTCTACCAATCACAGAAGAAACAATAGACGGGGCACTGCTTCCCCTCTAATTCGCAGATATAGTCGACTTACGATAACACAAGGGATAGAAGAGAAAAAGGAAAGAATATTCCGACTCAAATCTTCTGATCATGGAAACAGCAATTCACTTGGGTCGCCGCCTGTAACGTAGTCATTTACCGGATTGATGGCTGCAACGTGACCAGTCGAATCCACGATTATGTCAACTATTCTCCAGATGAGTGTGCCATTTGGCTGTCCTGCGGGAGGTGTAAACCTGTATATTCCAACGCTTGGAATCACCAGGTTGACTTCTGCTCCTGAGGTTTCTATTGTGCCGGTCCCATAGTAGTGTCTAACCGAATATCGGTAGGTTCCTTGACGTAGTCTGGAAATGGATGTCACTTCTGGACCATAGCTAGTTGTATCGTCTGTATCTAGATTTGCATAGGGTGCCCCGCTAAGAGACCCTTTGCTACTCCAGTAAACGTGGAAAGTCGTGTTGTCATCCAATCTGGCTGTCAGGTGACTGTCCAGATCGCTCGGATTCTCTCCCCAAGTCAATATTATCTGAACGAGTGGAGCATCCAATAGTATATCTCCAACATTATACTCTTCACCTTGTGTTAGCGACCGAGATATGTTTGAAACTGCGCTCTTGTGACCGCCCTTCAACGCTTGATACTTAAACAAGACCCCGACCTCGACCGGGATACGTCTGAAAGTGCCGTTTATGTTTGTTGAAGTTTCGCCGCTGGCCCATCGCTGTTGATACCATCCTCGACCCCAGCATTTCACTTCAGCGCCTTCGACGGGGTTGCCGTTTGAATCGACAACGCGACCACTTACGTATGCAGCAGGATAGAGTATATCATAGTTCCATGTTGAGAAGTGAGAAATATTTCCAACGAAACATCCCAACGAAGGACTATACGTTCCATATCCTTGCTCCTGCCAAGTGCCTGCGCGGGTTGAAGTACCACAGAGGACATGTACCCATACTTGTAGCATTTGAACGCATACTGTTAGCACTGGAATACTGACTTGCGCGGTTTTTCCGGGTGATAACTGAAGTTGTTGTCCGTTTTGATCGGTTACTGAGACATCCATGAACCCGAAGGACTTTATGGGGCTTGTCTCATTTTGTGCAGAGGTTCCCTGAAATTCTCCTGGAAAGGCATTGAGTTGATTTTCATCGCTTGAATTAAAGGCCGTTATGGAGACAACAGCATTTCCTGTGAAGGTGCTATTCTGGGAGTTGACAAGCGAGTTCGTGCCAACCGTGACAGAACCATTATCCAATGTAGTTGCGGTTCCTCCGGTTGCAGCGTTTAAGGAGGCAGTGGCACCAACATTGCCTATTGCAGTCTCTATGAAGCTTGATGTTCCCACCTGCACGTCCGCCACTTTGTACGTAGTCACGGAGCCGTTCTTGCTGAATGTTATCAGCTTCTTGCTTCCTGCGGTAACATTCGAAATGCTGAACCAGCCCTGCTCATTTGTCGTGCTGTTCTGATCACCGACACTGACCTTCACACTTGACGCAGGATTATTTGCGAGATCCGTGACATTGCCCATCACGACCCCGTAGTTGGTCGGCTGAGTGGTGTACACAGTGAAGAACTGCGTCTGAGATTGGTTCATGTTCCCAGCCGTATCGTTCGCATAAATCCTTATTCTGTGAGAACCATCAGGTGTGAAGGAAGCCATATCGTTGTAGTAGAAACTCGTCCCTGTTTGCTTGATGAGAGTCGCGTTGTATGAGCTATCAACCTCGCAAAGGGCGGCTTGAATGCTCGAACTTGCATCAGTCACCGTGGCGTTGATCGTTATCGATGCCGTTCCGTAAGTCGTGTTCATTGGACTGTTGATAATCACGCTTGGGGCAGTCGTGTCCATCGGGTTAAATGGCCACTTAATGATGTTGAAATAGAACGCCACCACTGTGGCAACCAGAATTATCGCGATAAGTGCTATCGCGATCAGAGCAGGCACCATTCTTCTGCCTTTCTTCGGAGTGGGCAATTGAGGCGGTGGAGGTGGCGGGCGGTGATGTCAAAACTGTTAAACCATTTTTCATTGCTAAATCTAGCTTGGAAGCGCATATTGAGGGCTTCAAGTTTATATATCTTTTTGGAATCTTTGCTTCGAGTCGTTGACGCCACATGCTGCTCACTGGTCGTTGGTTTCGTGAGCCCTAATCAGGAGAACGTGCTTGCGATAGTTCAAGTTTTGATGTTTTTGCAGCTCTTTTCGCTTTAGAAAGGCCTATCAGTTCCCAAACGTCGAATACGACAAGAAGCAATATCGCGAATTGAAACCATGAAAAGGTGAGAACTCCTGATCGTGGTAGTTCATTTGCGATGCTGTCAATTTTGTAGGTGAAGAAACCTTGCAACAAAGACGCTTCACTAATGATGTTGTACGACTTAATATACGGATCGGTGAAGTGATATTGCAGATCCGTGTACATTCCTCTGATCGTAACATTTTGGGACCCCTCGGTAGCACCTGGTTGCCAAAACGTGAACGCTCCCCAAAGATTGAAAATTATAAAACATATGAGGAGCACGTTGATAACCGTGAAAATTACCGCTTCATATGAGAGTTTTCCAAACAGTTTTTTCGTCTTCTTTGGCTCTTGACCACCTTTTTCGTTTTCAGAACCAGTATTCCAAAATATCAGCAGGATAATTATCAGAACGACAGCTATCATAAAGAAGAGGTACACGCTACCCTGCGACTGCGTAAACAGAGAAAGATTCCCCAAGTACGGGACTCTCGCTACTACCTTCCCGATAAGCTGTTTCTCATTGAAACTCTGATCATCAGATGGATTGTTGTCTCCATGCGTTGTTATCCAGTAACCGTCTGTCCTATTCTCTTTCTTCACTGCGCGATGAACGACTCGAAAGTCAGGATTGCTTTCATCTGGCTTGAATATGACGATGTCGCCAGTTCCATAGCTGGCATTTATGTCCTTTGCAGCGGTTCCCTGAACTATCAGAAGATCACCCACGTTCAACGTTGGCACCATACTAGTTGAAACCACAGCCAACACGGGATAATCCGTTCTCAAAACCCATTTCAAGCCTTGAAAAAACCCAAGAACCACCAAGACTATCAGGACAAGCGCCAATACAGTTTTGAAATACTCATTTTTCCAAATCTGTCTCAGTTGAGGGGACATTGCCTCGCCTTTTTCTTGGGATAAATGCTATTGTTGATTGAGACTTCCATACTTAAGTGTAGTGCTCCCACAAAATTGGGAAAAATAAGGGGAAAGGAGAGAGTGTGAGTCTAAGCTCTCTGCTTTCAGTTCTCAGTGGGTCTAGATCTTCTTCTTGCTCAGGACTTCACGGAAGGGTTTGTGGCATTTTGGACAGTCGAATAGTCCAATTTCCAGCTGGGTTCTTTTTCCAGCTTTGTCCGGACGCCCTGCCATAGTCCACTTCTTCTTAGGTGTTGCAACAACGGTTCCGCATTTTGGACATTTAGCCATTTAATCTCCTCCAATGTATCTCAATAGCCATGGTTCTCTCATGATGATAGATAAAAAACTTTCCATTGTTTCCAATTACAAAACGTTTTCTTGAACATAGCATTTAGACACGTTCATTGAAATGAAACATTATGAACAGGCTGAGACTTTTATGATGAAACCATAAAAAGCTCTCAACGGTCTACACCACCGCAACCAACAACAATGCTAGCGTTGCTTTCTTTCAGAACTACCACCCGCAGCGCAGCTTCTCCAAAACGCTTTTACATTTGGTTCAATGCTTATTCCTTCCACCGTTGAGGTTTAATCAGGCTTGGAAGAAGCTAAGAACGCTTTTGAACTGCTTGTCAAACCAGTTCGAAAACTCATTGAGCAGAGGCAATTCTTGAAGCCAACGGAACCACAGGAGAGAACTATCCCAAGAATCCTTGATGGAAAGAACGTTCTGCTTATTTCTCCTACCGCCACGGGCAAGACTGAAGCTGCATTTCTCCCGGTTCTCAGCATGCTTCTTCAAGGTCAACAAGGAGTTCCAGGCATCAAGGTTCTGTATATAACGCCTCTGCGTGCCCTGAATCGCGATATGCTCGAAAGACTTGAATGGTGGTGCAACAATCTTGATATCAGACTTGCTGCGAGGCATGGAGATACTGAGACAAAGGAGCGGACTAGACAAGCTAGAAGTCCGCCGGATATTTTGATTACTACTCCTGAAACGCTGCAAGCCATATTGTCTGGTTGGATAATGCGACAACACTTGCAGAGTGTACGTTGGGTCATAATTGATGAGGTGCATGAAATGGCGGACAGCAAACGAGGTAGTCAACTGAGTTTGGCCTTAGAAAGGCTTAGAGCCATGGTTGGCAGGGATTTCCAAATGATAGGCTTGTCCGCCACGATAGGTAGCCAAGAAAAGGTAGCCCAATTCCTCGTTGGCAGAGACCGCCCGGTGGAGATTGTGCGGGTTCCAGTGGCAAGGATGATGCGACTGAAAATTGTTTTTCCAGCGCCTAGTGAAGAGGATGATAAACTTGCCGTGCAACTCTATACTTACCCAGAAGTGGCTGCTAGACTGCGCCTGATCCGAGACTATATTGGTCGCTACAAGTCCGTGCTTCTATTCACGAACACTCGAACAGAATCAGAGGTTCTGACCAGCAGACTAAAAGTGTGGGACATAAACTATCCAATCTCAATTCACCACGGATCTCTTGCAAAACCATCCAGAATAGCGGCAGAAAAAGGATTGAAAAGTGGCGATTTGAAGGGTCTTGTCTGCACAAGCTCGCTTGAGCTAGGAATAGACGTAGGCAGGATAGACCTGGTTATACAGTACATGAGCCCTAGACAGGTGACTCGACTCATTCAACGCGTCGGCAGAAGTGGCCACAGAGTCGGTCATGTAGCTGAAGGAATAATAGTTGCACTAGATTCCGATGATGCCCTCGAAGCCATGGTCATAGCAAGAAAGGCCTTGCAGGAAGAACTGGAGCCAGTTGGGATTCCCCCGAAACCCTATGACGTTTTGACACACCAAATAGCAGGATTGCTACTCAAGAACAGAAAACTTCAGTTCGACGACATCAAAGAGCTTTTTGAAAACGCGTACCCATACGAAGACTTGACGATCGAGGACATAGAGAAGATACTCAAGTACATGCACTCGCGTTTTCCGCGCTTCGCATGGGTCTCATTCGAGGACAAAATAGCCTTGAAGCCTAGGCAATCGAAAGCACTGTTTGAGTACTATTTCGACCATTTGTCAATGATTCCGGAAGAAAAACAGTTTCTTGTTGTTGATGATTCAACTGATTCTGCAGTTGGAGTGCTAGATGAGGCTTTCACGGCTGAATATGGGAAACCAGGAGTCAAGTTCATCATAAGAGGGAGCCCATGGCTGATTCAACATGTTTCCGAAGAAAAGATTCACGTCAAGCCCGTCGATGATCCAACAGGAGCAGTTCCAAGTTGGATAGGGGAAGAGATTCCAGTGCCTTTCGAAGTAGCACAGGAAGTAGGCCGCATTAGGGGATTTGTTGAAAAACAGCTCAATGATGGGCTTTCTCCTGACCAGATAGCATCGAAGCTGAGCGAGGCTTATCCATCTGATAAAGACACGATCCTGCGTGCGCTGAAGGAAACCGCCGATCAGGTTCTGGCAGGCTTTCCAGTTCCTACAGAAGATCGAATACTCCTCGAAGATTGGCAAGACTTCGTCCTGATTCACGTCAACTTCGGCTTGCTTACGAACCGTGCCCTTGCCCAATTGCTAGGTCAATTACTGTCTGAGAAAGTGGGATTTGCCATTGCCGTTCAACATGACGCCTACCGAATATTCGTGCAGACAATGGGTGAAGCAGATTCCAAGCGCTTGATGGAATTGCTCGACGAAATGAAAGGGATGCCTGATCAGACAGTCAGAGACGTGTTGACAGCAGCGGCTGTGAAAACGGGACTGTTCAAGCGCAGAATGATTCACGTGGCAAGGCGGTTTGGAGCCTTGGAGAAATGGGCAGACTTTAGTAGCGTCAGTCTGCAAAAACTCGTCAAGAGTTTTGAAGGCACGCCCATTTATGAAGAGGCACTAAAGGAAGTTTTCACGAAAGACTTGGATTTGGAACAGCTGATTTTCGTTCTTGGAAAGATGAGGGAAGGCAAATTTGTGGTTCAAAGGGCTGAAACAGGCGGAAATGCAACCCCAATTGCCCGCTTGGGTATTGAACGTGTCAGCATGAAAACCGACTTGATCCCACCTGAACGAATGCGAGCGGTACTCGTTGAGTCTGCAAAAGTCAGGCTTTTGAACGAAGCATGCACCTTCTTGTGCACAAGTTGCTGGAATTACTCAGAGACGATCCGTGTGAATCAACTACCAGACAAGCCAAGATGCCCAAGGTGTGGTTCCAATGCTATTGGTCTTCTCAAAGCAGAGGAAGAAAAGGTATTGCCTATGATTGAGAAGAGAGGAGAAAAGCTTACTCAAAGCGAGGAAAAACTTCAGAAACAAGCATCACAGACGGCACAGTTAATAGCGAAGTATGGAAAAGTTGCGGTTGTAGGATTGTGTGGAAAAAGATTGTATTCTTCAGACGTCGCCGAGATTCTGACAAAAGAACCTAAACTCACCAACAGGTTCTATGAGCTTGTCTTGGAAGCTGAACGCAAGGCCATGAGCAAAAGATTCGGATGATCACTGGAAGCATACGACAAGTCTTAAATGAGTGCCTGACCTATTTTGCCTAAACAGTCTGTTGCTTGATGCAAGGAGAACGACGATTTGGAGATAAGCCGAAAGAAGATGCGCGAGGAAGTTCTGGAAAGGATCAAATACGTCAAGACATGCGTCTTGGCAAGGGAAATATGCTTACTCATGCGTACGCAAAGAGCTGTTCTGGAGCCAAAGGATGTTCAAGAGGTTTGTATGTCTATATCAAAGCTCTGTAAAGATTCTGGTTGCCAAGAACCAAGCGAACTTTGTCGAAAAGCAGCCGAAGCTGTTGGTACGGAAGATGAGGCCAAGTACCTTGAACTCTGCGCACAGAGTTGCGTGAAGTGCGGTGAAGCAAGAAAACCCGTAGAAACCTCTGCGAACAAGTCCACATATGTGTCTTGAAAAAGATGGAATATCTTTAGACGTGTAACTGGCTAAGTCGGAAAAGAATCAAAACTAATGGAGGTCTATGCCCTGTACATAGCGCCTTATGTTCCAAGTCCGCCACAAGTGGTCCAACGGATGCTCGCCATCGCAGAATTGAAAGCAGGGGAAGTGTTCTTCGATTTGGGCGCTGGAGATGGCAGAACCGTGGTAATGGCAGCGAAAGAGTTTGGAGCAAGAGCAGTCGGTGTCGAGCTAAGGGAAGACCTGGCGAAGAGAGCTTTGAGCACTGTGTATCAACAGAGTCTCCAAGACAGGATCACGATTGTGAACGGCGACATGTTCAACGTGGACTTGACCTCAGCGGACGTTGTTTTCCTATACTTGACAACAAGCGCCAACGAGAAGATCAGACCTAAACTTGAAACTGAGCTCAAGAAAGGCGTACGGATAGTCTCGCACGACTATGAAATTGTCGGGTGGAAACCAGTTCAAGCCGAAAACTACTGCGAAAACCAGACTCTAGGATACCCCTCACACACGCTGTACCTGTACAGAAAGTAGATCAGTGAAGCTTTATGCCTCTGCCAGCTTTCAAGACTTCTTTGAGAGTAACTTGGGCTGACACTGATGCGGCACAGGCCGTACACTACTCCAATTACTTCAGGTTCTTCGAAAGAGCTGAAGAAGAGTTCTATCGCCAATTAGGATTCAGCTTCGCTGACACAGCAAAGAAAGGTTTGTGGTTTCCGCGAGTTGAAGCTTTCTGCCAATACAAGAGACCAGCAAGATTCAATGATCTTCTGGAAGTGGAAGTAAGTGTAGAGAACTTGAAAGAAAGATCGTTCAAGCTTGGTTTCAGAATAATCAACGAAGAGACGAACGTGACGTTGGCAACTGGCTATATCGTCATTATAGCAGCGGACAAGCAGACTGGGAAAGCCACGCGTGTTCCGAGCGAGATCGTGGAAAAACTCAAGTCTTTCTGCGAATAGATTAATTAGACAAAATCGTGTTTGAATCCAAAAGTGGCTTAGTATGGAGTTTGTACCTTGGCGGCACATCGCTGACTGGAAGTGTAACGGGTGCGGTGACTGTTGCAAACTGTACACGGTTGTCTTGAGCTTCCATGAATGGCTTAAGATCGTTAAGAGTCACGGTGTGGAACAAACGGTTTCTGGGCTAAATGAGTTGTACATAAAAAGAAGGAACGATGGATCATGTGTTTTTCTGCGCAACTTTCCGAATGCATTCGCGTGCGAATTGCAGTTTGTGAAACCTAGAGCATGTCAGATCTGGCCCTTCAGGATTCTGATTGAACCCAAGTTCGGGCTTAGCCGTGAAGCGATGTACAACCATGGTAAAGACACCCTTTTCGTTTATGCGGATTCCATGTGCAGTGGGCTGAAATACGGAATGCCAACTTGGGAGTTTGCCAACAACACGTTGAAGGAGTTTGTGGATATTTCCATGGGGCTTAGGCAGAGTCAGTGCAAGACCACTGCCAATTTGGGTTTGCCTGCAAGAGCTTTTTGCAAAGAGAGTTTCCTGAGGCGTTTGTAGCGCGAGACGCGTTCATTTCAGGTTTCGCGGTCGGGTAGGCACAGCGATGAACAAGGTAGAAAGAAAAACTCTGGATTGACCAAGTTCTCGAGAAGCATTGAATGAAATAGCACAATGCGTTGAGTAGGAGGCAGAATCGGAAAGCACCAAGTAGGAAGTTTTCCGACGTCAAGGTTGATTCTTTGCTCTGGAACACCCCATTCGTGAGCGAAAGCATCCGATCCGCTTCCTTCATTTGGATCCACAAAGCAAATTGTGAGAAAACGAACATTCGAAATCAAGAAGATTCAAGAACACCGAAGAGTTCAGCGTGCTTTGCGGTTCCCGGCTACTTTTTCTATTTTTAGTTCCTTTACACGTGTTTCTATGAATTCGGCAACTTTTTCCTGACTGAACATCATTTCTTCTCCTTGTTTTTCGAGTTGTTCCTCTATTGTTGCAAGCACTTTTCTCATGTCGAAAGGTTTCATCACGTAGGCGTCTGCGCCCTTGTTCAGGGCGTCAACTGCGTTCTGTAAAGAGGGGTATCCGGTTATGATTATTTTTCGCGTTCGCGGTGATGTTTTCTTGATCCGTGTCAAGAGCGTTGTTCCTTCAGTGTCTGGAAGGCGAATGTCAATCAAGGCTAGGTTGTAGAGTTTGGTGTTGGATTTTTTCACAGCTTCTTTTCCAGTTCTAGCCATGTCTACGCTGTAGCCTTCGTCACTGAGTATGGTCGATAGGACTGTTCTTATGCTTTCATCGTCGTCGACAATAAGGATTCTGGCATGTTCACCCAAATACTTTCACCTCCATGTGACTTAGGCTTAGTTGGAATCGTCACAGTAGTCGTTGTTCCCTTGCGCAGGGTGCTCTTGATGCTGATCTTGCCTCCATGAGCTTCCACGATCCGTTTGCAAATCGGTAGTCCGAAACCCATTCCTTTCGCTTTGGTTGTGAAGAGCGGCGTCCAGAGCTTTTCTATAGTCGCTTTAGACATTCCTACTCCGGTGTCATTGAAACTAAAGCTCACGTCGCCGCCTGTTTTCTCACTCTTTATCGTAAGTGCCCCACCTCTAGGCATAGCGTCAAACGCGTTTTTGATGATGTTCATGAAGACCCTTTGCATCTTGTCCACGTCAACCTTGATTTTAAGATCTTTACGGGCCTCATTCAGTAGCTGAATGTTTGCAGGAGTCTTCAAAGAAGACAGTGTATCTCTTAGAATTGAATAGGGGTTGGTCTCCTTAAAGTCTAGTTTTATCTCTCGCGAGTATTCCAGAAGGTCGTTTATGATCTTGTTTGAGCATTCAACGTCTTTTCCGATAACTTCAAGCATTTCTCTTGATTTCTCATCCAAGTTCGAACTCAGTCTTGTTTTCAGATAGTATGTGGCTCCCGCAATGCCTGTCAACGGGTTTCGCAAGTCATGACCAATCATTCCAGCCAACTCGCCAATTGCGGCAAGTCTCTCGGACTTGAGAAGCTGCATCTGCATGTTTCTTAATTGTTGAGTTCTCTCCTCGATCTTTTCTTCCAAATGAACCGAGTATTCCTCGAGTCGTTGGAGGAGTCGAGCATTTTCGATGGCTACCGCGGCTTGGTAAAGGAACATTTCCAAGGGTGCTAGACTTTCCTTGGTTGGTCGTCTGCCGTCAACTGGGTCATCCATGCTTACGACGCCGAGTATGCGGCCATCAGCCAATTTAAGTGGAGCATACAGAAGATCCTCTGGATCCCAGTCCACCATTTCGTCAGGTCTTAGGTGGCTGGAAACAGTGCCGGCGCTGAAACTCTTCCTGACCCAAGGATCGCTCCAAGGCAAATAATAGAACTCGCCGATTTTGAAGCGCTCAAAATCTTGACCAAAACGTTCCCTCCATTCTCGTCCAGATTTCTTGTGAGTCCAGAGGTACTTCCTCTCCTCATCTGTCAGTCCAGCCGTGACTATGTCATCCTGAGAAAGGATGTCTAGGTTCTCAGCTCTTACAGATAGCACAGCTCTACGCCACCCAAGGCCATTTATTGCGTCTAGGATTGCTTGAAGGCGCGTTTTCAAATCGGCTGAGTGAATAATCTCAGCAGAACTCTTCATCAGCAAAGTCAGATGTCTACTACGTTTTTCGATTTCTTCCATTTTCTTCAAGTTGCCAATTGCAGTTGCAGCATGTGAAGCTAGGATTTGAAGCAAGACGAGATCTTTCTCATCAAACGCGTTTGGCCTTATGCTTTCCACGTTGAGAACGCCGAGGAGACAGTCTCCTACAATGATTGGGACGGCAAGTTCCGAGTTCATGTGAGGAACATCTTCATAGTAGTCCCTTTCTTTTTTCAAATCAGATGAGAGAACAGGTTCGCGTGTATTCGCTGCTCTGACTGTAATGCCTCCCTTTGATCCGTCCAAAGGAAGATCCACAAACGGGCCGAAGTATCCGCGTGCAGAAGCAACTCTGAGGGCATTCTTGTCCACTACTATGAACTCAGCATGTTCGAAACCTAATACCTGTTCCATTGCATCAAGTGTTAGACCGTAAATTTGGTGAAGGTTCATCGCCGAGTTTAGTTTTCCTTCATAGAGACTTACTGCTCTGAGTCTCTTTTCATAGCGTTTTCTTTCAGTTGTGTCACGTATGATGGCTGTGAGGAAGTTGCCTTTCGTTGTTGTCCACGATGAAAAGGAGATCTCTTGCGGAAAATCAGTTCCGTCCTTTTTGAGTCCGTACGCCTCAATTGCCTTTTCGGTACGAAGTTTTCCGGATGAGAGCCACCGTTTCATCCTTGCATAGTACCTCTCCCTTGATTCTCTGGGCACAACTTTGGCTACTGGCTTACCAAGTATCTCACGGGAAGAATAGCCGAACAACTTCTCGGCCGCCTTGTTCCAGAAAACGATCCTCAAGTTGGAGTCAATCGTGGCTATAGCCTCAGATGCGTAATCGACAACTGATCTGAAGCTCTTTTCACTCGCTCTGAGTCTTTGGGCTCTTTCTTCCACTAGTTCCTTCAAATGCTTTGCATAGCGTGCAAGTTGCTTTTCCAAGCGCAATCGCTGAGAAATGTCCTCAACCATCTCTATTGCGGCAATGACTCTCCCGTTTTTGTCTTTGACAGGAGAGGCAACCACTCTGTAGTTTATGACTTCCTTGCCTTTTGGAGTGTTTGTCACTGATGCGTGTACTTGCCCATCTCGTAGAGTTTTGCTCGTTGGGCAATGGGTGCAGATTCCTTTCCTTGGAGGGTCGTTGAAGGCTTTGTAGCATAATGGCTTCTTTGACGTGTCTATGTTAGGGAACCATTCTTTCATTTTCATGTTCAAGGTCAATATTTCCATATGTGGGCTTATGACAGACACACCGATTCCGATATTGTCTACAACGCTTCTGTATCTCTCTTCAGATTCGACAAGCGCTCTTTCGGTCTGCTTCCGGTCGGTGATATCCCTCCATATGACAACAAAAGCAATAGGATGACCCAATGCGTCTTTCACAGCACTGGCTGAGAGATCCGCGAGATATTTCCCACCGTTTTTGGTAACAAGTGTGAGTTCAATATTCTTCAGGAATCCTTGTTCCAACGTCTTTTTTAGATATTCCTCTGATCTTTCTCTGTCTTTTTCAACGACGAAGTCCAAAGCATTTTTGCCTATCAACTCTCGTTTTGAAGCTGTGTTGCAGATTCTTAGTGCAGCTTGATTGCACTCAACTATGTTTCCATTCTGGTCAGTAACAATGATGGCTTCGGGAGAGGCAGCAAGTACGCTACAGAGCTTCTTTTCATTCTCTATAGCTTTACATCGGCGCCTCTGAGTATTCGTTAGAAGAGACTCAGTAGAGTCTGGTTGATAGCTTCTGGGTTTCCTATCTATTGATTCAATCTTGTTCCCTTCTGGACGCAATGCACTCAAATTCCCACTCTTACTTCTTCGCATTCAACTAGCTCCATTGCAATTCTTTCTTTCTGCCTTTCCTCGAAGTTTCTTTTCGCTAGCATCACGCACTCAGCGAACACAAACCTCTTAGACTCGTTCCAGTCGAAAACCACGCCGATCTTTTCATGCAGACGTTTCATGATCAAGACTTCCAAGAAATTCGCTCCTAAACCGAAAATCTTCTCAATAGCCTCGGCAAATGCCTCAATCTCAAGAGGGATAGCGTTTCTCTTAACGTTGAAGCTTTTTGCTAAATGAAAATAGATCGCCTGTTTCGAAGATTCACCTAACGAAGACAATCCTTCATCCACAGCTTCAAGCAAGAGCTTGTCGAAACGACTTCTGGACAATCATGGGACCTCTGAGCGGAGTTTTCAAAGCAGATTTAGAGATGTTTACAAGAAGACCGAATAAATCAGTTATGAATCGTCAATTCAGATCGAGGATTTGGCACAGTTTTGAATTTGCTCAAGTCCACAGAAAGCACCTGCATACTTCTCTCGATACCTGCATCATTCTGGTTATAAGTGTGAAAGCTCAATGTTCGCAATCAGACTGTCTGGGAGTATTCGATGAACAAACCTCAAATCGGTTTATCCATGCTTTGCCATCTAAGTGAATCTTTCACGAAAATGACGGAATATGTCACGAAGGCTGACATGTCATACATTGAGATTATCGACGACGGTTTTCATGAACTAAACAGTAGGAGAATCAAGACTTTGGCAGAAATAGGCAAATCATTTAGCCTCAAATACTCAGTACACGCGCCTTTCTCAGACATAAACCCTGCTTCGCCCTCCAAAACAATGCTCAGCGCCACGCTTAAGAGATTGAAGAAATCCATCGAATATGCACATGCGATAGATGCAATTGTGTGGGTTTTTCATCCTGGAGTGAAAACGGGCATAAGCTCATTCTATCCGGGTAGAGATTGGCTGCAAAACACTAGATCGGCGGAAACTCTTTTCGAAATTGCGAGTGATTGTGGCGTGAGAATTGCTATTGAAAACGTGCCTGAGCCCTATCCGTTCCTTATGAAGAGCGTGGAAGACTTTGGCAGGTTCTATGCTGAAGTTGATGCAGACGTAGGCTTGGTGCTTGATGTTGGGCATGCAAACATTAATGGGCAGACAGAACTCTTTTTGACAGTTTTCAGGGACAGGATTGTGCATATGCATGTGAGCGATAATGATGGGAAAAGTGATCAGCATCTGGGCTTGGGCTATGGAACTGTGAATTGGGAAAGGATTGCAGGCCTCTTGAGAAAGAACCGCTATGACAAGATCGTCGCTGTCGAATCTATTGAGCACGTTGAAGAGAGTGTCAAGAAACTAAGACAACTTTTTCCTTAGCTGTTTAAGAGTGGAATCTCAATCTTCATGAAGTCCTCTGCCACCTGGGTTTTCTTGAAGATTCTGGTTGCCTGATCAAGAAGTGGGCCGACGTCATCATATCTTGCACTGATGTGTGTCAGAATCAACTGTTTGACTTCGGCTTTTTTTGCTATATGTGCTGCTTGTCTTGGCGTTGAATGCCCATCTTCTTGAGCTCTTGCGGCGAGGTCATCAGCCAAAGTGGCATCATGGATGAGCAAATCTGCGCCATGCGCCAGTTTTGCAATGTCATTAGAAGGCCTTGTGTCGCCAGTGTATACGATCTTTCTGCCCGGGCGCGAGGGTCCTACGACTTGTGTAGGTTTTATGGTTTTGCCGTGGGATGATTTGACTTCGTGCCCTTGTTGAAGTTTTGACCATTGAGGTCCTTCTGGTATTCCAAGGGTTTTTGCCTTTTCTGGGTGAAATCGTCCGGGTCTGGATTTTTCAATAAACGCATAGGATAGGCTTGGCTCTATGTGGTTGGCCCAAGCTGCTTGAACGACGTATTCCTCTTCATCACAGACGGTACCAGTTTCTTCTATTTCGTGAATTTCGACTTGGAAGGTTAGCACGAACTGTACTGTTTCCTTGATGCATTTCAGGAACTGACTTATTCCTCTGGGACCGTAGATGTCTAGTTTCTTTTGTCTATCTAGAAGTGCCATGGTCTGTAGAAGTCCTGGCAAGCCAAGCACGTGGTCGCCGTGCATGTGTGTTATGAAGATTTTTGTTTTTCTGTGAAAGCCGCTTCGGGCTTTTACCATTTGTCTTTGTACTCCTTCGCCGCAGTCAAACATTATTTGTTCGCCCTTACGTGTTATGAGAACAGCTGGTAATCCTCTTTTAGGAGTTGGAACGGCTCCGCCCGTGCCCAGAAAGATCACGCGTAGACTCATGGTTTACACCTTTTCGAATACAACTATTTCTCTTGTTAGGCTTCGGTGAACGTAAACAAAGTGCGATTCCAAATGCTTAAACCCCAAAGCTATGCCTACTTCTCTGATCTTCAGAGTTTTTGGTGAAGCCATACATATCCGTTGTCCCTTCTTCAATATGCCATGAACGCTTGTCAAGAGTTCTTCAACTAGTTGCTTGGTGGTTCGTTTCAAAGTGGTCGAGGAGATTCCGTAAGGTGGGTCAGTGACGACGCAGTCAATTCTTGTAATCGGCATGCTTCGAGTGTCTGCAATGATCAAACCATCCGGCTTCACGCCGAAATGGGCTAGGTTTCTGAGAGCACCCTTTGCCATGCGCCGCAGTATGTCCAGGCCCAGCACATCGCAGCCTATCAAAGAAGCCTCTATCAGCATGCCTCCAGTTCCGCAAAACGGATCCACAACCAAGTCGCCAATCCGTGGCTTGGCCAAATTCACCATACACCGTGCAAGTTTCGCCTGCATTGCCGAAGGGTGAAAGAAGGGCTTTCTTCTTGGTCTTCTCTCGACGAAAGGTTTTGCCGAAATCTCGCCCAGTTTCAATCCGAATATGAATCTGTCGCCAGTCAGTATGCCGAAAAAAGTCTTATTGGGTTTTTTCAGGTTGACTCTTGCACTGTCAACTTTGCTCAGTACAAGTTCACCAAGCGTTCTTTCAACCGCCATCAGGTTGACGTTTGAAGCGCTGTTTCTCACTCGTTTTACGCGAACCGCAAAACTCTCTTCCTTTGCCAGCATCTCACCGAGGCTCACAGAACGTGCAGCCTTCACAATATCAGTCATGTCTGCCCTACAATTGACAAGCTCTAATCCACAAATCCTTGTCAAAGCTGCCCTGCGCATGATGGTTCCTACGCAGTTTTGGTCAGCTTCAACCCTAGCAACTTGCTCAAGCTTCTCCAAGACTTCATAATCATAATCTTCTGCATCAAGTATTGCCCTTAACTCGGAAAGCGGCAGGCTTTCATGCTCTCCAGAAAGAAGAAAGAAAAGCTTGGCCACATCAACGCTCCTTTACTTGACCAGTTCTTTGGCTATTAAAGGTGCAAGAGACACTTTGCTCACGCGACTTGACACGCTGTCAGTGCCAACTATTTCTTCGACGCCTGCGTCGATTATGCGTTTTTCGGCGTCTCCAATCAAAAGCGGGTGAACACAGGCAACATAGATCTTCTCAGCCTCAAGCTCTCTCAGGATTTTGGCTGCAGCGACGATTGTGCTCCCTGTACTGATTATGTCGTCGAAGACTATCACAGTTTTACCCTTCACGTTAAGTGTCTTTTTTTCTGTGTGGACTTGTCCGGTATATCGGTCTCTCTGCTTGTCCAGATATCCGCATCCTCCACGCAACACTTTTTCGGCCTGTTCAACAAGATGCAATGCGCCTTTGTCCGGAGCCAGAACAAAGGAGTTCTCTAGACCTTTCCGCATGAAATGCTCTGCCAGCAGGGGTATAGCTGAAACCGTGTTTGCTGGAAAGGGAAACCTCGCCAAGATCTTCTCTTGATGGACATTAACCGTTGTCAGACGGCCAACGCCGGCAACCTCTAGCATGTTTGCTATTGTTTCGATGCTTAGGGCTTCGCCTTGCAGGAAGACCTTGTCTTGGCGGGCATAGGCCAAGTAAGGCACTACAGCCCAGACCTTTTTTGCTCCATTTCTTTTGGCTGCATCCGCCAGCAACGCCAGTTGTATGAGTTTTGGGTCTTGCGGAGGGCTTGTCGTTTGAACGATGACTGCTTCCTCGTCTTGCACCTCGCCCTCTAGTCGTACGTATGATTCGCCATCTGGAAAAGTCTTGAAGGCTACAGGTACTGCTTCTGCGTTCAAGAGTTCAGCTATTTTTTGTCCTAGTTGTGTTGAGGCTGGTCCGAGGATTATTTTCATTTTTCTCGCCGTGTGCAAGTTCGGTTTAGCGATGATTTAGGCTTTTCTAGATTTCTTGTGCTGATCTATCAGCTCTTTTGCTCTGTCCATGCGTATTTTTCGTTCTTGAACCATCTTTTCGGCCACGATATCGATGAGTCCACCAGTTGCTCCTACCGCCACAGCTATGTTCTTTGCGTGTAGAGACATGTGACCTCGTTGGATTCCTTCACTCGCTAAGGCTCTTAGTGCGCCAAGGTTCTGAGCTAAGCCTACAGCTGCCAGCACTTCACCGAACTCGTTAGCCGTTTTCACGTCTAGGATTTTCACGGCTATTTTCGCTATCGGATGTGTGCGCACGGCACCACCTATCAGGCCTACGGCCATCGGTAGCTCTGTTGAGCCGACTAGATCGCCATCTTTGTTCTTCTCCCACGTGGAAAGTGCCCCGTAGTGGCCGTTCTTGACTGCATATGCATGTGCTCCTGCTTCGACTGCTCTATGGTCGTTGCAAGTTGCAATTATGACTGCTATTATGCCGTTGAGTATTCCTTTGTTGTGTGTAGCCGCTCGGTACGGGTCGGCTGCTGCAAAAGCATATGCGTTTACTATGCCATCCACGACTTTCTCTCCGCCTACGGCTTCTTTGGGCACGATGCACCACGCTCTTACCAGACGTTTTGTGGCAAGGTTGGAGATTATGCGTAGATATACGCGGCCACCTGTGACTTTCTCTATTGTTGGGGCTATGGCTTCGGCCATCGTGTTCACGGCGTTAGGGCCCATGGCATCGCGGCAGTCAACATGCAACTCGGCAATAAGCATTGGTCCTTGGGTGGTGTTGATCACTTTTGCATCTAGGTCTCTTGCTCCGCCGCCGGCTGAAACGAGCACTGGGTCCTGTTCATTCGCTTTTTTCAGCACTTCTTCTTTTGCTTGGATAACTCTCATCTTGGCTGCGTAAGGGTCTTTGACGCCGACAACTTGTATTTGTCCAACCATTATTGGAAGTGTGCTGCTCGTGTGAAAGCCGCCGCCGTCTCTCACCATTTTTGCGGCGTAGCTTGCTGCAGCCACCACTGAAGGCTCTTCAATAGCCATCGGAATCAAGTAGTCACGGTTGTTTATAAGAAAATTCACGCCAATGCCCAAAGGCACAGGGATCGTGCCGACCACGTTCTCTATCATGCGGTCAGCCAAGTCCAAGGGTAGAGAGCCAACGCTTTGCAGCTGTGCACATTCTTCATCGGTTAGGTTAGCGAATTCCTTGACGGCTTGCAGCCGTTGTTTTGGGCTAAGCTTGTAGAATCCGGAAATCAATGATGATTTGCCCATTGAATATCACTTCTTCTTACGTTCTCTGAAAGAATGGAAAATAGTCTACGTTAAGGTTTTTAAGTTTTGGCAGAGATTGGGGCGAAACAGAAAACCGCATTTCTTCTTCGCCTAAACCTTGGTTGCCACTATCTTCTTGGAAGCGCAACGGCTGAAATGCCCAAGCGATTTCGGATTTCTTTGGCCAGAGTCTCAGCGTGGCTGACGCGATAGTTTTCGGTGATTACGAGCTTGGGTTTTGAACGTCTCACATACTCCATTAACCCTTCAAAATCCGAGTGGTCGCTCAACGCTACGATGCATTCTCTGTCTCCTGTTTCGCGAGTGGGACAGTTGAATTCCCAGCCACTCACGTATATGCGGAAACTTCCTAAGCCGACGTTTGCTCTGGTGTTCATGTGGTGGAAAGCCACGCATGGGGATTGTTTTTCAAGAAGCTCTTGTGCTTCCGTTTGCTCAGACAATAGTAAGTGTCCTAAGCGCATGCCGTTCTTTTCGCATGCTTTGGAGACTTGGAACACTTTTTCTGACGCGATAAAGGGAGCTTTCAGACCGGCTGTGTGTAGGATTTGCATGACTTCTTGGAGTTTTCCGTGGTAGCCGAAGATGTAGACTGGGCCATGTTTCAATCCTTGCTCCACCTTGGAAGTCAGGAGGTCTTTTATGTCTACGTCGAATGAGCGGTTGCAGTTTGGGCTTCCGTATGTGGCTTCGATGACTAGAACGTTTGCTTCGAGAATCGGAGTATCGTCGATTCTGAAGTCTCCGGTGTAGACGATTCGTTCTCCCTCTCCGTCTTCGACTAGAACTTGTGCCGCTCCCAAGATGTGGTCAGCTTTGAAGAATGTTATTCGTTCATCCTCGTATTGCAGTGTTCTGCCATAATCAAGTGGCTCCGCGTAGCCTCCCATTAGGAAAAGTGGGCCTTTCATCACGTCTACGAGGTCTTTGGTGGCGCTTGTCATCAGGACTTTTTCGCATGCTTCTAGACTTTGCCGTAGACCCATCATGTGGTCGGCATGAGCGTGAGTGACCACTCTTAATGGTCTGGTTTCGTCAAAAGCGTCACATGCGATGCTTTTTCCAAGTTGGACTGCGCCTCGATTGGTGATTGATGCTTTTGTGGACAGTTACAGCACCAGCTAGGTTCTGGAGGTTAGCCAGTCTAGGAGTTGTCGGGGGTTTGAGCATTTTATTTTGACCTTTATCGGTCCTAGGGGTGATTCGCCTATTTCTTGCGAGAAGGAAATGTGCCCTGTATATGCTACTTGCTTGTTTAAGCAGAAGTTGATGGCTTTCTTTTCTAGTCCTTGGAAGAAGACGGTTCTAGCGGCTGCTCGAATGCGCTCTCTGTTCAGAAGATTGTGGAATTTCGCGAGGTTTTCCTGTCCTTGGGCTTCAGTGAACAGTAGGCTTCCTTTGCGTAGAGGCTTTGCTTGCATGGGTATGCAGCCGAAGATGCTTTCGACTGCTCTTCTGACTTTGTCTTCGGATTCGGTTGGGTTGACCTCAGCTTCCACTTGAAGGGTTATTTCATCCATTTTTTTTCGACCTTCTTCAGAATCCTTCTTGCCTGTGCTTCTGCTGATTCTCGAGTTCCTTCATTCATTATGACGTATTCAGCCATTGCTATTACGTTTCCTAATCCCACGCTTAGCTCGCGCAAGTCGCGCTCATGGAAGGTGTACCAGTCTTGTGAGTCATCGCTTCTTTGTCTTTTGTAGATTCTTTTGAATCTAGTTTCTGGTGATGAGTGAACCGCGATGAGGCTGAACCTTGGGAAGTTTTTCTTGAATTCTTCTACTTCGCTTAGGCTTCTTATGCCGTCGATGATTATTTTTTGGTTGGTGGCTTTGTTTATTCTTGTTATGCATCTTCTTGCTATGGCGGATTGCCCTTCTAGTCGCCTTAGTTCCAGCATTATTTTTCCTAGGTTTTCTGGCGTTGGAGTGAGGCCTCTTCTTTTAGCCTCAGCCCTGACTTCGTCGCCCATTACCACAACGTCGTAGCCATTTTGGGTTGCGGTTTTCTCGGCGATTGATTTTCCCGAGCCTGCCATTCCAGTGAGTCCGACAAGAAGTTTGTTTGAGGTCATAATGCATCCTGTCTGTTACTGTGTTTGTTTTGGCAAATATTCTTTTACACTGGAGGGCATATTCGTTTGTCTAGTTAACCCGATAATGTGGGATTGGAATGGTTAATCTTAACCAATGTAGAGATTTCTGTTCTTGCTCAATGCTGATGATAGAAGCATTTATGAAGGAAATAGGCAAAAACACTTGAAGGAATAGCAATGTCCGAAATGATAAGAAGCTTCATGGCATTCGATATCGAGAACGATTCGGTTTTGAAAAGAATGACTGAGGCACAAGCTATTTTGACAAAATCGGGAGCAGACCTGAAACTGGTTGAGCCCAAGAACATACATGTCACTCTGCGTTTCCTCGGAGACGTTACTCCTAACACTGTGGAGAGGATCTTTGAGGAAATGAAGGCCGTTCAATTCATTCCGTTTGACATAAAGATTCAAGGTGTCGGCGCCTTTCCGACCTCCCGTTATGCGAGGGTAGTGTGGGCGGGAATATCTGACGGCACTAACGAGTTGCGAAGCATTTTCAGTCAGCTAGAACCTCGCTTGTGTGGCTTGGGGTTTTCGCCTGATCCGAAGGGTTTCAGTCCGCATTTGACGATTGCACGGGTGAGGTCTGGGAGAAACAAAAATGAATTGAGCAGGGTCATTGATGAGAACTCTGGGTTCGAGTTTGGAACTATTAGGGGTGAGTGCCTGAGGCTTAAGAGAAGTGTTCTGACGCCTAAGGGGCCGATCTATTCCACGCAGAGAGAGTTCTGTCCGAAGCAGTAAAGATGAAAGGCTTGGCTATGACTGGAGAAATAGAGGAAATTCTTGAAGATGTTTTACGTCGCATTACGCCAGAGAAAAAGGAAAGAGACAAAATCAGAGTTTTGAGTGAGAAGCTTGAGAGAAAAGTGGCTTCTGCATCAAGCGAGCTGAGCGTTAAGGTCAAGGTGCGCGTTGAAGGTTCAGTGGCGAAAGACACCTGGATTGGTGAAGAGCCTGACATTGATATTTTTATGCGGGTGGCGAAGACCATACCTAGAAAGTCTCTTGGCGACGTTTGCTTGAGAATTGCTAGAAAAGCTACGGCTGGTTCAAAGCAGATTGAAAGGTTCGCTGAGCATCCTTACCTTGAAGCTGTGGTTGATGGAACAAGAGTGAACATCGTCCCATGCTATGAAGTGAAGCAGGGCGAATGGTTGAGCGCTACGGATAGGACGCCGTTTCACACTGATTACATGAAGAAGCATTTGAAAGTTCAGATGCTGGACGAAGTGCGCCTACTGAAGAAGTTCATGAAGGGAATCGGTGTTTACGGTGCCGAGATCAAGATAGGTGGGTTCAGTGGGTACCTGTGTGAACTGTTGATCCTACATTACAAGTCATTCATGGACACACTCAAGATGTTTGCACAGTATAGGCAGCGAATGGTTATTGATATTGAAGGGTTCTTCAAGAGCAGGCAGAAAGAGATCGACCTCTTATTCGATGAACCGCTGGTGGTTGTTGACCCAGTCGACAAGGCGAGGAACGTGGCTTCCGCTGTGCGGGTGCAGAGACTCTACACCCTTGTTGCAGCTGCACAAGTGTTCTTGAAGAAACCGGGGCTCAACTTCTTCTATCCTCCCAAAACAGCGCCATTGACTGTAGGCAAGATAAGGCAGGAGTTGAAGAACCGAGGTTCAGCGATAGTTTTCGTCACGTTCGGAAAGGTTGATGCTGTCCCTGACATTTTGTGGGGTCAGCTCTACAAGTCTCAGCGCTCTTTGCGGAAGCTGGTTGAGTTGAGTGATTTCAAGTTTCTGCGAGAGCTTCCGTGGAGCGATGAAAAAGGTCTAAACATCTTTGTGTTTGAGCTTGAACATTACTGTGTCTCACCAGTCAAGATGCATTTGGGGCCACCTCTTGAAAAAGAGAAAGAATGTGAAAGATTCATTGCGAAGCATCAAGGCAAACGGGGCACCGTTTCTGGTCCTTATGTGGAAGATGGAAGATGGGTTGTCTTGGTCCAGAGGAAGTTCACTGATGCCAGCACGTTGCTGAGGGAAAAGCTGAAGGACGGAGGAAGAAATACCGGCGTAGCTGAGCAGATTTCACATGTGCTCAAAAAAGAGTTCAAAGTGCTTGTGAATGAAGAGATCATTGATGTTTACGAGAAGAACAGGAAGTTCGCTGCTTTTCTAACCGAGTTCTTGTCGGGCAAACCAAAATGGCTAGAAAACGAACATGCTTAGCACGACTAATGCAGTACCGAGCAGCCAGCAGTAGAACGCGAAGAGATAGAACTTTCGATTTTCGATTGCTTTGTGGAGCAGTTTTAATGCGAAGTATCCTACTATCATAGCTATTGTCGCTCCGACGAGGATTTCGCTACCACCGAACCCTGCTCGTATCAATGTTTCACGCTCCTTGTAGGCCATAAGTCCCAATGCTCCGATTATGGCCGGGATCGAGAGGAGAAATGAGAACCTGAAGGCTTTCTCCCGTTTTATCCCAAGCATTAAAGCAACTGCGATTGTAGTTCCGCTTCTAGAGAGTCCTGGGATTATGGCCATGCCCTGCGCTATGCCGAATATGAGGGCCTCTATGTAGTTTATGTTGTCAGTCTTTTCTCGCGCAAACCTTGATGTGAAGAGCAGTGTTCCGCACATGATGAGCGCCGTGGCTATTGGCAACGGATTTCGGAATGCTGATTCTATCTGGTCGCTGAATGCTAGGCCTATCAGCGCCGTGGGTATACTGCCCACAATTATTAATGGTGTGAGTCGCCCGTTTTCTGACTTGAAATCCAGATGAACTAGCGCTGTTAGGATGTTTCTGATGTCTTTTCTGAAGAAGAACAGTATCACTGCTAGGGTTCCTATGTGTAGAGTGATGTCAAAAAGGATGGGTACATTTAGGCCTAGAAAGTGTTCTGCGAGTCTTAGGTGCCCAGTGCTTGATATCGGTAGCCATTCAGCTATGCCTTGTATTATGCCTAGGAGTACTGCCTCCAACAAATGCTCCAAATGCTATCTCCGCCCGTGAAGTTTTCTTAGGCTAGGTTTAAAAGATTACCTTGCCTAGCTCTTTAACGTTGGTGTTACATGTGAGCGAATATCCTTCTGGAAGCGTTGAAGACCGTGAAAAACTTGCGAAAATGCCTCTTGACAAGTTGCTGGATTATTTTTTCTTGCAGGTACGGAACCTGTGGAGGGTAGATGGCCTATACTTCTTAGGCATCGAGAGGAAGTTTGGAACTGAGGCAGCAACGGAAATCGACGCTGGCGTCTGGGAAGCCATGGCAAGCATCGAAGCCAAAAGCCTTCAGAAAATGTTCCACGTAAGCGAAAACCCTGATGTATCGACGATTATGGGTCTTCTACGCAGGTCGAGTTGGGCTTTGGATCAGCCTTTCAAAACCGTGGAAGTAAGCAATGATCACGCGGTTCTACGTATAGATCGCTGCAGAACGCAGGAAACTCGCCTGAACAAGGGTCTAAGCGAATTTCCATGCAAAAAAGTCCGATTTGGCTACTTGAAGAATTTCGCGGTGACATTAAATCCAAAAGTGAAAGTGAACTGTCTAGTCTGCCCGCCAGACAAACATTCCAAAGACTCATGGTGCAAATGGGAATTTAGACTGTGAATTCAGGAGTTCACATCATGTAAGCGCGCCTACAGAAAAAGACGGTTTTTGGGGCGGCATCTCTACTTAGGCGTGAAATGGTCCTTACCCATAATTCGCGTTAAGATACTCAAAAACCTCCAAAAAAACCAAAGCCATGTTCTTAAGCAACTAAAGCCTAGCATGAGGCATGACATTCGATTTTGACTTCAGCCCAAGCTGGTACGTGCTCTTCTTTGCATTCCTCATCGGGTGGCTGGTTTTGGGGATCATGAGAAGAAAGCTCACCGAAAAGAAAGAAGCGAAAGAGCAGTTCATCCTAGGCCTTCTAGGGTCATGTGCCCTACTGTCAATGGAGATCTTTGCCACATCAATGAACCTGTGGAATTATATCCCAAGAAACTGGCCTACAATACTGTGGCCCACCTACTTCGTAGCCGTACTTTTCGGTTACCAGTTACTCAGGCTCGTGGAAAGGTTCTTCTCCTCCTCACGCTAGTGAGAAAAAGAAGGGGAGTTGCGGGAGACGTCTCCACCTAGCTGTGGAAATGGGAAGTCGCGCTCTAGTTTTGTCAGTTTGACCCATTTTTCCTTTTTCTGAAGAAATAACACCACTTTTGGCGAATACAACCAAAGCGTCCTTCGAGCGCGCATCAATCCACGTGGTTTCAGGACTTCCCTTATGCTCATCTCTTTAAGCGTGTTTTCAAAATAGAAAACTCTTAAGCACGGTAAACAATGGGAAGAAATGCAGGAGACTGATTAGGGAATTCAATGTCCTCCAATAAAACAGCAATTTTGACACGTGATTTAGGTTTCCCAGAAGCATCTGAGCTTACGATTCCCATTTCAGATTCCATAGCCCTCAGGGTCTATTCAAGCATAAAACCCCGCAATTGGAAAATTGCCTCGTTACAAAAAGGCTTGATCTTTGTCTACAACGGCGTTGAAAGGATCGGAGAAGGAATCGGGTTTGGAGTTCCGATCATAATCACCTCAAATGAGACCTATTTTTCCGGGTCTTCAAGTATATATGTGCATCAATCGCAAGGCTCCACCATTATTCACAAGGAATACTGCATGGATCGCAAGGCGAGAAACAGATTCAGAAATATTAGGCTAGAAAACCGTCAGATGAGGTCAATCCTAAGACACCTTTCTGGAGTGTATCAACTCAACAAGCATTCGAGGTTTCTCATGCTCACACTAAAAAATGTACCTATGAAGATAGGTGTTGGCACAAGTTTTGTGGAAACCCCTTCTCTTGGCAAAGTGACGTATAGCATACTTCGGAATCGCATCCTAGTGAAAACTGACTTCAGCTACTTGAATAAACGCAATCCCGGAAGAATCTTCGTGTTGAATGAGCAGGGAACACGGTTTTTCAGAAGATATTGTGATGCGCGTGGAAAGCAACTAATCGGCGAACAAATCGGGGCTTGGGATCAAGTCGAAGCTGACTGGGCAAGCATAGTGACCGAGCAAGGCAACGCTGGCTTTCGCTTAGATAGAATAAAGAAAGGCATTTTGCGCGTGGGACGAGAGTTCCAAGGCAACTCTCTGGACTGGATCGGATTAGACTACGAGCTTGATCCGGGAAGCGCAGTCTTCAATTATCAAATCGAAATTCTGGGAGCTTGATCTTCAAAGATGGTAACCGTCACGTTGGTTTACCCATATTTCCAGCCTTCAAATGACAACTCAATCTTCAGGTTCCCTCCCCTAGGACTAGGATACTTGGCTGCCTCACTGAAAGAACACAACGTACCCGTTGAAATGGTTGATTGCACCTTTAAGTCAACGAGAAGCAATAAGACGCATCAAACGCTCAAAACCAACGATAATTGGCCTCCAATCAATGTTTTCCCTAAAAAATAAGGCCATAGAATTTGCCCATCTTCTCAGAGAAGACTGCGAACTGCTTGTCACCGGTGGACCGCAACCCACGTCAAGTCCAGAGGATTTCCTTCAACACTTCGACGTGGTCGTCGTGGGCGAAGGCGAAGAAACCATGCTCGAACTCGTCAATGAAGCAGAGAATGGCTCAGATCTATCAAAGGTTAAAGGAATCGCTTACAAGGAAAACGGAGGCAAAACCAGATTCACCCCTCCGAGAGGATTCATTCAGGATCTCAACAGCATTCCGTTTCCAGCCAGAGAGCTATTCGACAATGAAGGCTACAGAAAATACTAGCCAAGCAACTATGGCTACACCACCACGTCAATGATTACTTCTAGAGGATGCCCCTTTCGGTGTGACTTCTGCAGCCGACCTGTTTTCGGGAATCAGTTTAGAAGCAGATCAGCGGCTAACATCGTAGACGAAATTGAAACGATTATCAAACTTGGCTATGACAGAATATGGTTCGCGGACGACTGCTTCACCCTGAACCGCAAGAGACTACTGGGCATATGTAACGAGATTATTAGCCGACACGTAAGAATCGGCTGGGAATGCCTATCAAGAGTAGACACGATAGACGGCGAAGTCGCACAAAAAATGAAACAGGCTGGGTGCATCAGAACGTTTTTCGGTATAGAATCCGGAAACAACGCCGTCTTGACAATCATGAAGAAGAATGCAACTGTCGAACAAGCCAGAGACGCAGTCAACGTGGCTAAGCAGTCTAGGATTCAGGTGGGCGCATTCTTCATCGTTGGTTACCCGGGCGAAACTCAAGGAACTGTCTTGGACACGGTCAACTTTGCCTCTTCACTCCCATTGGATTATCTGTCTTTCACCATGCCTTATCCTATTCAAGGAACACCTCTCTATGAAAGAGTCAGAGACAGGATGGCCGTGGAAGAATGGGAAGAACCCAAGAATCCGCGATTAATAAAACACAACCTGTTATTTCTATCACCCCTTTCCGAAGCCAAACTCAGGTTCGCAAATTGCAAAAGGAATGACCCAGTTCTACATCAGAAAATACTTGCGATCTCATAGTTACATGCTAATAGGCCAGCCTTTTGAGCATTTCACAGACTTCTTGCTTAAGCGCCTGCGCTGATTTGACACGCGCCTTAACCTTCACTGCAAAAAAGAGAGTCATGTGAGAGATGTCTCCGCTTGTTCGTGGAAATGGCAACTCGCACTTGATCATCGAATATGTGGGTAATTTACTTGAAGCTCCGCAGTTACCGATATATCGGTAAATACGTTAATCGAGCGACTTACCGTAAAATGTGTTTGCACTGGCTCAAACGGCTAAGCACCAGTCTATTCGCTGAGATTTCCACCAATACAGGCCACCCCTTTTTCCCTACGTATCGAAGGAGGCACGCCACGGAAATTCCAGTGTACTTCATCAATAAAGATGCATTATTATGAATTCAGCGAACATGCTCTAGTTTATTCTTCTTCCTTGCTCTGCCACTAGTTCCCCGTTTTTGAAGACTTTTTCTGCTAGGTTAATGCCGTAGTGATATGAGAGATATTTGTGATTCGGGGCGTCAAAAACCACCATGTCCGCCTTCTTTCCTTCCTCTAAACTTCCTATTTCATGAGCCCTCTCAATCGAGTGAGCAGCATTGATTGTTGATGCCACGAGAGCCTCTTCTGTAGTCATTTTCATCTGCAAGACCGCAATGTTCATCATCATCTGCATCGACTCGCACATGTCCGCCGCGCTCAAGTCAGTTGCCAACGCAACAGGCAATTTCTTGTTGATGATTTCTCTTGCTTTCGCATATGTACCCAAATAGCAGAATGGAGTGGTGGGCAAGAACGTGCCAATTACGCCTCTCTTAACCAAGGCTTCGATTTCCTCTGGGGGCGTGAAAATCAGATGGTCAGCGGATATGACCCCTAGCTCTGCGCCTAGTCTTGCTCCTCCGCTGTGGGCAAGCCAGTCTGCGTGAATCCTCAGTTTCAAGCCATGTTTCCTGCCCGTCTCAAGTATTCGCCTCGACTGCTCCACGTTGAAGTATCCTTTCTCGCAGAACACGTCACAGTACTCAGCCAGTTTTCTCTTCGCAACTTCTGGAATCCACTTCTTCACTATTTCATCTGTCAGTTGATCGACTTTGTTTTCGTATTCGAATGGGATTCCTTGAGCCATAAAGGTCGGAATCAAATCGATTGGATGCGTCTCGTTGAGGGTTTTAATTATTTCCATTTGCCTGATTTCGCCGTGGAACGTCATTTCATACCCGCTTTTTGCTTCTATCGTTGTCGTGCCGTGGATCAGCATCGTGTCAAGTATTTGGGTTGCTCGTCTGAGCAGTTCTTCGGTTGATGCCTCGCCCGTTTTTTTGAGGGTTGTTGGCATTCCTCCCCCTTTGGCTTTGATTTCCAAGTATGGGACGCCTTTTACAGCCATTGCCTCAAGTTCTTCTTCTCTTGAACCAGCGAATACTAAGTGGACGTGCGGATCGATGAGTCCAGGTGTGACGAGTTTGCCGCTTGCGTCAATGGTTTCAAATCCTTTTTCAAGCTTACCCAAAACTTCGCTCGTGGTTCCGACAGCCACTATTCTTCCATCTTTGGCTGCGACTGCTCCGTCTCTTACTGTGCCGAGATCGCTCATTTCATCTTTAATGCGAGGCTTGTCGCTTGTTCCCTTCAGAGTCACCAGTTCATCTGCGTTGATTATTGCGAAATCAGCTTTCACCGTCATGCTTTCGCCCTTTTTCAACCACAACTAAACGTCCAAATACTTCTTTCTTTCCCATTCGTGCACCGTGCGGTTGAAGTCCTTCCACTCCCTAGTTTTCAGTTCCAGAAACTTCTTACAGAACGCGTGTCCTAAGGCATCCTGTAAACACTTGTCCTTGGAAAACTCACTCAAAGCCTCTCCGAGATTTCCCGGAAGCACTTCTATACCCTTTTCAGCTCTTTCTTTTTCACTCATCTCATAGATGTCTTCTTCCACAGGCTCCGGAAGCTCAATCTTCCTTTTGATGCCATCAAGTCCAGCGGCCAAAATGCCCGCAAATGCAACGTAGAAATTGCATGACCCGTCCGTGGGTCTATATTCTAATCTGGTGCGCATCTCTTTTCCAGGTGGAACCCTGATGAGGACTGACCTGTTGTATTTGGCCCATGAAAGGTATACTGGGGCTTCCCAGCCTGGTACGAGCCTTTTGTATGAGTTGACGGATGGGTTAGTTATGGCTGCCAAAGCTTTTGCGTGGGATAAGACGCCAGCTGTGAAGTGTAAGGCGGTTCTGCTTAGACCGTAACTGCCCTTTGGGTCATAAAACAGATTCTTCTTATCGTCTATGAGACTGACATGTGTGTGCAGTCCACACCCGTATCCATCGTGAAACGGTTTCGGCATGAAAGAGGCGATAAGCCCCCTCTTGGCCGCCAGCATCTTCACGAGGAACTTGACCAAGTAGATAGTGTCAGCCATTCTCAATGCGTTCGTGTAAACCAGATTCAACTCGGACTTTCCAGGAGGCACCTCATGATGATGCTTTTCAACTAAGACACCAGTGTTTCGTAGGTTTTCCGCAATCTCAAGTCTCAGATCAGCGCCAACGTCTGCTGGTGGACTGGCTAAATACCCCGCTTCATCGATCAGCCTGACGCTTCCATCTTCACTCTTCTTGAACACAAAATATTCTATCTCGCTGCACGCGTTATATACGACAGAGGCTCCTAGGCTTTTCTTGGAATCGTTCATGACTTTCTTGAGTATGAATCTTGGGTCAAGCTCAAAATGCCTATTTGACTCTGGCTCGTAAATGTCGCAAACTGCTCTCGCCACTCTCTGATGGAAAAGACCTGATGGCAGTACAGTGAGCGTGTCTATGTTTGGCACAAGCTTCAGGTCACTTTCGCTTATGTCTACCATGTCGACAGATGAGCCGTCCGTGTGTATACCTTCTTCAACTGTCTTTGAAAGACTATCTGATGGTATCCAGAGAGAATGTAAGACGCCGGATATGTCTGTAAACTGTAACGCTATTTCCTTTACGCTTTCTTTCTGAATTTTTTTTGTAACTTCTGATTTGCTCATTTAGACGCCTCATGGAAAACGGCTTATTGAAGATAAGGACACCCGATTCCCGTTATAAAGTTTTTAGCTATGCTTCAAGTGTTCAGCGTCAAGATTTATATTTGGCGAGAATTAGGACTCATGAAAGAATGGGAGACCCCCAGATGGAGTCTGAAGTCAACGGCGTTCCAATTGAAGATACTTTCTGTGAAACCTTCACGGTACGCATAGCCAGGTTACTTGTAACGTCTGTAAACAGGAAATGGGCTTTGGAGTCGGCTCTGGAAGCTAAAGGCCTCGGCAGATCAGCCACAATTCCACCCTGTGAAGCAGCCATAGAGACCGAAGCCAAGCCTGAGGAAACCCCTGACCGCAGACCAGGCTTCATAATCCAATTCATCGACAGAAAGTACGAGCCGCTGAAAGAATGGCTCATAGTCAGAATAAGGAAAGGAATTATGCCATACCCCAAAACCAGTGTATTTGACGCTTTACCAGCCGAAATGGCTAAAGAATCCGTGGATATCAAAGGCACAATCATACAGACCTTCGGAGACGGATTTGAAGAGGAAACCTCAGCCTTTGGGAAGGAAGTCTTCAGAATACCCAAGATGGACGGGTATTTTCACATTGAACGAAGATTCGGAATCGCGAAAGGCGTGGCTGGCGGCATGTTCTTGATTCTAGCGAACTCGGATGAAGCAGCCTTAGAAGCGGCTGAACAAGCAGTTGAAGGCACAAAGACTGTTCCTTATGTGGTGGGGAAGTTCGCTGCTTCTGGAACCAAAGTCGGGGGCAAAATCTACAAGGATGCAATCGCCACAACCAACGACGCATATTGCCCAAGCTTGGCCCGAAACGAGGGGAGCAAGATCTCCGAGGAGGTAAAATGCGTTTACGAAGTCATAGTGAGTGGACTAAGGCTAGAGGATGTAAGCAGAGCAATGAAAGCCGGAATAGAAAACGCTACAAAAATCCATGGAGTATCAAGAATAACCACGGCAAACTATGGCGGAACCCTAGGCAAAGGAAAAATCTTTCTTGAAAGCCTGTTTAAGCCAAAAAGCTAAACGCGGCATGCTAGCTCGCACATTACCTTATACTTGAGCACTATCACATTAAGCATTCACAGAAAGAGGATGAACGCATTGAGTGATATGGTTTACGAGCAACTTGCAGAAGCCCTAGATAGGCTCCCAAACGGATTTCCAAGAACACCTTCAAACGTCGAAATACGAATTCTGAAAAAGATATTCTCACATGACGAAGCATCGGTTGCATGCAAACTGGGCGGATCAATGGAATCAGTTGCCACAATAGCCAAGCGGACTGGGTTTTCTGCTGAGGAGACAGAAGCAAGGCTAACGAAAATGGCCAAACGTGGACTTCTGTGGCATAGCAGAAAGGAAGGGAAGCCGTTCTTTAGGCTGGCACCTTTCGTTGTCGGAATCTACGAAGCACAGGTCGAAAGCATGGATCACGAACTAGCTCATCTCGTCGAAGAATACTTGGCAAACGGCGGAGCTGCTGGAATCATGAAGCCTCAACCAGCTTTGCACCGCGTGATTCCCGCCCAGAAAGCAGTCAAAACCGAGTGGATTCTTCCCTATGACGATGTCAAAGCAGTTCTCTTGAACTCCAAGACTTTTCGCCTAGCCGATTGCATCTGCAGAAAGCAACAAGATCAGCTCGGTCACAAGTGCGACTTTCCGATGAGAACTTGTCTTCAATTCTCCCAGTATGAAAGCCCTCCAAACCTCTATAGTGTCCCAAAGGAAGAAGCGCTAACCTTTCTCGACGAGGCCGAGGAAATGGGTCTGGTTCACACTGTTAGCAACGTAATGAAAGGGATCGGCTACGTCTGCAACTGCTGTGGTTGCTGCTGCGGCATACTCAGAGGAATCAATGACTGGGGCGTCGAGAAATCCGTGGCCCATGCCAACTACTACGCTGCTATCGATCCCGATGCATGCGTAGGATGCGGAATATGCAGAAAAAGGTGCCAAGTGCACGCCATCTCCGAACGGGAAGGAGTATCGTTTGTAGACCTCAAGAAGTGCATTGGTTGCGGCTTGTGCGCCACAGGATGCCCAAATGATGCAGCGAAACTCACGCGAAAGGCTGACAGCGAAATTGTCAATCCTCCGATGGACTTCGCGGCGTGGGAGCAAGAGCGCCTACACAATCGAGGATTAAGCAAATAACGCGCATTTCCTCTTTCCTCCAGCTTCTCTGTATTGCGAATCTGACGCAAACGTCACAGATGATCTCAGCGGGGTAAAGCAAGTCACCGTAAGCTATACAACGGGCAATGGTACATGGTTCAATGTTACAATGTCCAATCTGGTGGGATACCAGTACAACGGAACGATTCCGCAATTCGCTTACGGTACAACGATAACCTACGTTTTGATTGCCGAAGACTGGGCAGGCAACACGATCACAACCCAGCAAATGGGCTACAGCTACCAATACCAGGTAATCCTAGAATTCCCATCACCCCTGATTGTCCTAATACTCATGGCAACAACGCTAGCCGCAATCATAACTGCCGAAAAAGAAAGTTTCACACGAAGACTAGCCGTGCATAGTCAACTGCAGAGAAAAATGGTCCCTATCTCCTTTTTTGTTCCATGAGAAATCAAGCTTTTGCCATTTTCCAGATGGCGTTTGCCATTTCCTCACCATGTTTAAGCCCGTAATGAACCCCAGCGATCTTGGCCGCATACGGGATCAAGATCCGCTTAACAACTTTGTAGAGAACTGGATTGCTGATTCTATGCTCCAAGAACGTGTCCCCCCAGATCCTGACGTTGTATTCCCAGCAACGAGTCAGGAACTCCCAGCGGATTTTTGAGAGAGAATCAAGCTCGGCTCCACGCTTGTTCATCAGCATGCAATTTTCTAGTGGAACAAAGAGCAAAGGCACATAAAATGCGTTGTAATCCTTCAGGTCATCCATAAGCTCAAGGGTCTCTACCACGTCTTCCTCGTTCTCTTCTGGCAACCCAATGATTAGGGTGGCAAGCGGATACCAGTCGTTGTCGTTCAAAATTCCAAAGGCTTGGCTGACAACGTCATTCCACTGTTCAGGCTTGTAGGGTAGCATCTTCCCAGCCATGTACTTTTTCATTAGTCTAACGCTGCCCGTTTCGATCCCGGTTTCCGAAGTCACTATGGGCTTTTTCCCATGGAAGTACCAGTGGTGGTCCATCAGGATTTCAGCCACTTCCTTAACCATATCTGGGTCATGCACGACTGGAGCCAATGACATGTGTGATGGCTGAATACTCTTGACACCCGGATAATTCGCTATGCTCTTGACGAGTTTGAGAACGGCTTCTCTGTTTGGGATGAAGCTTTTGTCTCTCGCCCCATACAAGAACAGATCCTCAGTGACCAATGTGATGTTGCAGCAGCCTTCTCGGGTTGTCGTTTCAACTTCTCTCATGATTTCTTTCAGGGGCATATCGACTTTTTTCTGCACTGTGGGAGTGCAGAACTGGCAGTTTCGTCCGCAACCTTTAGAGATTTCCACACCACCGTGGATGGCTGCATGTTTGATCAGAGGCATATCGCCGTGATTTGAGTTGTTATCAGCGTGAACCACACGCGGAAGTGGCGCGTCACTGACTGCTTTTCTGAAGGTCTCCACTATCGTCTCTGGATCTCCGCCTATTAGGACGCAGTCAACGCCGTATCTTTCAGCCACTTTCTTGCGTTCAAGCTGCCAAGAACCGAAACCGCCAACAACGACCTTGGGTTTGTGTCGTTGAAGGCTTCGATGTCTCATTAGTTCCTTGAACTCGATGGCGTTCATCGGTTCGCCTCCACCTACTAATGAGGAATAGGTTTTGCTCACGTACCCCATTCCCGTGGGATCCATCGAGGATATGCCGAGCACTTTCGTGTCAGGACCCACGAAATTGTCCAAGTCAGACGGGTGGACAACTGCGACCTCGGACTCGGTGAACCCGTTTTCCAACAGGAGCGCCTCGACCTTTCTTAAACCGTAAGGCGCGTACTTGGCTCTTCCATCTTGGTTGCGTTCAACTGGGGGATAAAGTGCCTTTCTCAAGAGCCACAGTGGCACAGGTCCTTTTGCGAATCCCGCCACAAAAGCGACGAAGGGGTTGTTGAAGTAATCACTCATTTCCGTAGCTGATGCAGTCAGCACTACTTTGACGCCTGTATTTATCGCCATCTCTTCTTCCCTTTAACACAAGTGCGGAATGACATGATAATTGCCTTATTAAAAACTATTCGTTGACCGAGCGGGAAAGATGGTCTAATTATCAGCGTAAATGGCTGCAAAGACTCTAAATAGTTGCTTGGAAACGACAATACAAGGGAGACTGCTGATGAAGCTGCTGCTTGACGAAATGTACGCTGGCTTGAAGGAGTACTTTGAGACTTTGGGCTGGGAGGTGCTGACCGCTCAAGAAGCGGGATTGAAGGGAGCGAAAGACAAGGACGTCGCTGACTATGCTAGGAGCAACAACATGCTGCTGATCACGCAAGATCAGAAACCGGCAGAGCTGGCTGAATTGACAGGGGTGAAATACGTTTTGATATCTAACGCGATGATCGCTAAGATAGCGGATGACAAAATAAGAGAGAAGTATCCAAGCATAAAGAAAGGGTGACGCCCATAGCCTGCTTTTCGTGGGCATGCAAAGGCTTATCCTTCAAAACCCTAATCTTTGATCGTGCGTCTTATGTCAACTGTTGAGGTTACGGTAAAAAGCCAAAAGGGCAAATGCGCTTCCGGCCACAAAGTCGGTGACAAGATCATTTTCGACGGTAAATCCGTGAAGGGCAACGTCTGCTACAGTGCTTTAATGGTTCTACTTCCTAAGGTCTACGCGATGCGGTACGGCGTAGAGTTCCCGTGGAGCAAAGACAAGAACGTCATATTCAATGCATGCCCAGACGCGGATAACCCAGTCGTGTTCGAAATACGGCGAATCAGAAAATAGCGGCTGATGAAGACTTCAGAACAGCGTCTTCTGTTTCTGAGATGATTCAAGGTTTGACACTTTTACTCCTATGAGACGTATTCTTCTTTCCGGTTTCAGATAATGCCACATTAATTCCCTCGCGGTTTCCATCAAATCCCGTGACTGGCTTGATATTAGAGGCAGGGTCTTGCTGTGAGTGTGCGTCTCGAAATTCTCGTATCGCACTTTGATCGTGACGGTCTTGAAGTAGAAATTCTGGCTAACTGTGTCCCCATGCACTTCCTCTGACAGTTTATCCAGGGTTGTCAAGACAAGTTGCGGGTCCGACGCGTCTTCTTCGAATGTCACCTCGCGGCTTATGGACTTTGTTTCACCCCTCTCTTGCACTCCACTCCTGTCTATTCCATTTGCCATCAAGTAGAGCTGGTGCCCCGCAACACCGAAGTTTTCCGCAAGAACAGAGGGATCATAGTGGGCCAAGTCGCCGATTGTTTTGATTCCCATTTCAACGAGTTTCTGTTCGGTTTTGCGTCCAACCCACAGAAGTTCGCGTACAGGTAACGGAGCCAGAAAGGCTTTTGCATCTTCCTCCTTAACAGTTGTCAGGCCATCGGGCTTCTGATAGTCGCTTGCTATTTTGGCGACAAGCTTGTTCGGTCCGATGCCAATCGAACACGTGAGTTTCTCTTTCTCATAAATCTCCTCTTTTACCCGTCTGGCCAAAAACTCTGCTTCTGCAAAATCTCTCGCTTTTGAGGTAACGTCTAGAAAGGCTTCATCTATCCCCCATTGTTCGAACTTGCCTCCATACTTTCGAGCGATGTTCATGATCTCGTTTGAAACTCTGATGTAAAGAGCAAAGTTGGGTCGAAGATAAGCGGCTTCAGGGCAAATTCTCCAAGCTCTGCTGATCGGCATTCCAGACCTTATTCCGGGTCTTCTGGCTTCATAGTTACAGGTGTGAACCACTCCCCTTCCCTTTCCTTCTTTTGGATCAGCCCCCACTATGACTGGTTTTCCTTTGAGCGCAGGCTGCTCTCTTTCCTCAACAGCCGTGTAGAAATGGTCCATGTCCAAGTGGAAGATTATTCTCTTTCTATCGCTCATGACGTTCCTTCTCTTCTGAAGCTGTCAAGGTTTGACGATTACAGCACCGTCTGTCTAGTTCTTCTTCGTGATGCACCCACGAGATCTGAAACTGCTGAATTCTTCTTAATGATTTTGCGTTCATAAGCCTTAATGCTCTCTTGACCAGAAATCTTGCTGTTGTTGGTGGATAGCTTATGACAGACAAGATTTCGAGAGAAGTCGCTGAGCAGGTGGCTGTTGGTGTTGTTAAGAAAAAGAAGAACTCTGAGAGAATAGATGTTGCCACTGTAGATCAGAATGATGATAATTGGATAGTGAGAGGCACTTGTCCCATAGACATGGAGGGGCATCCATGGACTGAAAAGTTCGAAGTCATCGTTGACCCGAAAGGAAGAATCAAATCCATGGACTTGGCGTTGCTGTAGAGCCTGTTGGTTCCGTCAGCTTTCAAGCCTCAACTTGCCATCTTGAATCGTGTAAACTATGTCCATCAGCTTGACTATCTTTTCGTCATGTGTCGCCACGATAACCGTTTTCCTGTCTTTTCTGTTGATGTCTGAAAGCAAAGAAACCGTCTCTTCAGCGGTTTTGGAATCAAGTTCTCCTGTAGGCTCATCGGCAATGATTACTTCAGGGTCGTTAGCAAGCGCCCTTGCTATGGCCACACGTTGCATTTCTCCCATGCTCAGTTCTTTGGGCCTATGGGAAAGCCTGCCGCCTAGGCCGATCGTCTCCAAAAGCCTCACCGCCTTTTCTCGTTGCTCCTTTCGAGGAGCGTTCGCTAAAGCCATAGGTAGTTCCACGTTTTCCACTGCACTAAGCGTTGGCAACAAGTTGAAGGTCTGGAAAACGAACCCCATGCGGTGAAGTCGCATTCTTCTACGTTCACGTCCTGAGAGACTTGAGACATTCACGTCGTCAACAAAGACATTGCCTGAAGTTGGATTATCATTCAGGCCGATTAGGTTTAGAAGCGTGGACTTGCCTGAGCCTGAACGTCCAACAACTGCTACTAACGCTCCTTCATTCACCTCAAGGTTAACATCGTCAACTGCAGTTATCAGCGATGAACCTAAGCGGTACACTTTTGTCAGGTTCTCTGCCTTGACTCTCATCAGTATTCAGCCCTCAATACTTCAGCTATGCGCATTCTAGTCGCATTTATGGCTGGAATTATTCCGCCTAAACAGCAAACAAAAACAACTGCCAAGAATATTTCAAACATGTAAAAGGGTGGAATAATTTCGTAGAAGGTTGGGAAAAACATGGCAAGTGGAATGTTTGTGTAAAGGCTTGCTAAAACGAGGGCTACTAAGGAGCCGAAGAGTATGCCTAAGATGCCGCCTAAGACTCCAATTAATGATGTTTCGAATATGACAACGCGGAATACGTAGGTTAATGGTGCGCCTATGGCGTCTAGGGTTGCGAAGTCCCTACGCCTTTCTGAAACGCTCATAATGGTAACGGTCATCACGAGTATTAGGCTCATGAGGAAAATCACTGTTTGTATGCCGATGTTCCAAGTCTCGACTTGAGCAAGAATCGGCTGAATCATGTCATTTCTTTCATCTTCAGTCAGAGCCTTAACAGAAGGTATTTGGCTTTCTATGGTATCTGCAAGATTTTTTTGCGAGTACCCTTGAGCTGGCTTTACAGTGATTAGGTTTGTGCTGCCACGATAATTGAAGAGTTCCTGGGCGATTGTGAGCGGCATAAAAACGCAGCGATTTAGCAAAGCTAATTTCGTGTCTAAAATTCCAGTAACTTCTAATTCGCGTCCCCTAACTACTATTTTTGTTCCAACGGTCCAGTTGTACTGATCTGCCACTGAGGGGCCGACGACAACTTCGTTGCTTGTCTCGTTTGAAGGAAAATGCCCGGCGTTATTTTTCAGTGGAGTTGGACCAAGAATTAATCGCCAATGTTCGACAGGGATTCCCATGGTAAAATTCACAGGCACCAGATTGAGTAGATCTTCAAATCCAAGAGGCGAGATGAACACCATCGGGACTGTCTCTTCTACACCTGCAATGTTTTGTAGAATGTTTTCTGTATGGTTTTGGGCAAGTCTGCCGCCGTATATTGGAAACGCTTGGATGACTATTGAGTCATTGCTGACAACCATGATTTGTCCGCTGAAGAGAACGTTCATCTCCTTGATTACAGTCGTATATCGCATTGTTGTGGCTCCTACGGCTATTACGAAGGTTGTTGCGAGAACAACGCCTACGATGCATAACGCGGTTCTGACTTTTCTTCTGAACAGATTTCTCAAACAGAACGTTAGCAGTTGCGTCGTAAACCCCCGCGGCTAGTCTCGACTGAAAGGTATATAAGCATTCGCCAAGTAACGACTATGCAGGATCTAACGTAGGGTGAAATGGAGTGAACATCGATAAGAGCTTGGCAACTTTGTTGGCCGTGTGCTTACTTATACCATCAATCTTCGCTATCAGCAATAGAGGCATTGTTGCTGCTGGACTAGTAGCAGACAATGCAGAACTAACAGGAAACGTTTTTGACGGCGGTAGAGACGCTGACAATGACACATCGTATGATTATCTGGATGTCGCCATAGAGATTAATGTTCACGTTTCTGGCGATTATCGAATCATGGTCAACTACCTGATGGATTCGCAGAGTTTTATCCACTATTCCTGGCGTGAGAATACGCAACACCTCGATGTGGGTATGCAATGGATTAATTTGTCATTCTATGGACCTGAAATCTCCGCAGGGAAGTTTGACGTCGCTGGAATCGGCGATATCGCGCTTTATGAGAACTATTTCAATCAAATAGGCTATCTTCCGTATGCTCCGCTGTCCAGAGTGTACAATTATACCGAGTTTGACTGCCGCGCTACGCTTACAGGGAATATTTATGATAGTGGAATAGACACTGACGGCGACGGATTCTTCGACAACCTGCAGGTTGGAGTGGAGGTAAATGTTTCAGACACTGCAACATACGAGGTGTTTGTTTCGACTCTTTACGGTTCCACGTGGGTATATATCTCCAACACTTCTACGGAATTCCTCCATTCAGGAACCCATGTCATGAATGTCTCACTGGACGGCCTCAGAATATATGCGTCGCACGGTAGCATCTCATGGATCAGTTCTATCCAACTTTCTGTTTATGAAGATGATGGATATTCCTCCTACTTCCACAGTCTCGAATGGATCTACTCTCGTTCACTTAGCAGAACATACAGCTATAATGAATTCGAGCGTGTGGCATTTTTCACAGGAACAACGTATGATGAAGGAGTTGATGAGGACGGAGATGGCCTGTTTGACTTTTTGAAGATCAGCGTGGAAGTCAATGCTACAGAGCTTGGTCAGTATTCTGTAAATTTCCAAGGCATCGGTGACGGCAACATCACTCTATACGAGTATCAGTTCTTCAATTCACAATTGGATGTGGGACTTCATCTGATAAACTTCACTGTCTATGGGCCGAAAATCTATGGTGCACGCGTGGACCCCACGTACATATATTGGCTGAGTCTGTCCGTAACGGTTGATTGGGAAACATTTGTTCTGGACGAGATGCAGTCGGTCCCCTTGCCAACGCACTATCATTTCACCGAGTTTGAGTCTCACGCATTTCTGACAGGAAAAGTCTATGACCGTGGAGTTGATGAAGACGGAGATGGCCTGTTTGACTTCTTGGAAGTGGGCGTAGAGGTCAATGTGACCGAACCAGGAGTGTATGTCATTGCAGTCTCCAGCCTCGTGGATTATGACTACTATAATCAGAGTGTCTGGGCCTATCAGAGCGTAGGTCTAGACCTTGGCTCAGGTGTTCAATTGGTCAACTTCACCTTTGCGGGACAAATGATCGCCGGCAATCACATGAATCCCACACACTTGTCAGGCTTGACTCTGATTGAGGACTCAACAGGCTATCAATTGAGCTATAAAGAAACAGCTGCACTCTCGAGAAAATACAACTATACAGAATTCAATTCGCAAGTGCTTGACATCAGGGGCACACTTACCGTTTATCCTGACGCTACGGTCGAAGTCGAGGGCTTGCTCAACTACACGCGCATATATCCTCCGAATTACTACTCCCCATTGATTAACGCCTCAGTCAACTTGTCAACTGAGGGGGATTTGACGACAGGTTCAGCAAACGGCACAATCCTACATCCTGAATACTATCTAAATTATTATTATTATGGGACACCGATTTTGAGTTCTCGCCCGCCCCTAGGCATGTATCCTCCATACGAATATCAGTTTCCGTTCAACTCTACAGAAGCAACGCTCAGATCTGAATACTCCAACGGCATGCTTAACGCTCAGCTGAATGCTACGATGCATATGCCACCAGCAGGAAGCACAACCTACCCGACCAACTCAAGTGACTTCTCATTGCTCGCTGACTACGCGAATGGGAAACTCGATGTGAACCTGCACGGTGAGACCGAGTTGCCTTCATTCTTTGCATCTCAACTACCATTCAACATAACAGACATCACAGTACTTGCAGATTATGGGAACAATATGCTATCTGGAAATGTGACGTTCCATGCTCTTTCAGGATTTCCACTTGGCGACATCGTCGCATACTTCAGTGGAAACAAGACAGAAGTCACACTAAACGGACACGTCAACGTGCTGTACGGGGATTACTTCGGAACGACATTCAACGAAACGACCTTGGAGAATATGCTCGTTCAAGTGAATAGCACGTATCCTGGTCGTGGCGCGGGCTCCCTTTACGATGGAACTGAGGGCGCGATAGAATGCACTAGACTAGATACTGTGATGACCCCGATGGCTGGGCCAGCGCAGGGGGCAAGAGTAGACTTCAATGTTACCATCGACGGAAATTTCACAAAGCTGTTAGCGACACTTCTGACTCAAGTGCTATTCGGATACTATGCGTCCGAAGAGACTCATTCAATAGTCTATGCAGTCACAGACGCAGTACTCTCATCTGTTGATCACGCATCCTTGGTGCTGAATTATTTCCACGGATCAAAGCTTGCAACGCTCGACCTAACTCTGAGCAGTGACCTGGAAACTTTGTGGGACAAGGTTTTGCAGTCAGTGCCTCCGACATTGCGTCCGGAATACAGAACTCAGCTTGAACCATTGCTGAAGATCGTAAATATCACAGCATACTGCGTTGAAAACGCACACGTAAGCCTCGAGTATTCAAGTGCCAGGCAGGAACTGGGCTTGAATGCCTCAATCAAAGCTAACGTTACTCAACTCGAAAACAACACGATCTCAATGCTTCCAGACACTGTCCCGCCGCAATTCCGAGACCTTATCGAATCGTGCATGAACGCAACCTACTGCAAGCTTGAGTCATCTAACACGACGTTCAATTATGCCAACGGCTTGATAACCTTCAATACTGAATGGGCGTCAAAAGGCGACCTCAAAGCAGAAACCAACCGCATAAAGAGTTGCCTCATCGAATACCTGAACCAAACCTCTCCGTACGGTGTAGGCTGGCAAATACTGATGTTCAACGCAACAGAAGTGGACACCACCAACCTCAAAGTAGACGTAAAACAAGGAGAGGACTGGGAAACTGTGACCTTTAAAGGACTAAAGGTCCATCCTGACAAGGACGAAATAGACCCAACGCAATTCAAGCTCTACAGGTTCTTCAACATGACAAGTGTTCCGGGCGAGGGATTGGTGGAATTCGAGAAACTGGGGATTACCGTGCGCGGCGGCTCAAATGGTACGCACACAGTTCTACTGCACGCGCCTTCGACCGTTCCTGAACCATCAGGTGTTTCACTTAACGGCACCGCCATGAGTTGGCAGAACTGTCTGCCAAGCAGTCTCAAAGACTTGGACTTCTTGGTGGCTTGCCAAGAGCAAGTAAACTACGGGGGCGTGGAATACTTCGTTCCAATCGTCACGAACTCTTCAATCAGCGGCTTCAATTTAGACGTCCATGAAAAGCGCATAAGCTTCAACGTAGCCGGAACAGCCGGAGCGGGTTTCTGCAACATAACGATTCCGCGGGCTCTGCTCTACGCGCCGCCAGATGAATGGATCATCACAATCGACGGCTTACAGGTATCTCCTGGAAACATGACCGTCACCGAAAACGCCGATTACGTCTTCATTTGTCTAGTCTACTCGCACTCAAGTCACACAATCATAATAACAGGCGAATCTGTAGTCGCGGAGTTCCCCCCACAGTTACTTCCAGTCATTATGCTGATAGTCTGTTTGGCCGCAGCAATTGTCGCAGTCAAGCAGAGAAGAAGACTAGGCGTGATGAAAACAAAGTGTCAGACTCTGGTCAACACGCTTGTGGCTAAGATTCATTAGCTGCAGACCCAGCACATGTTTTCCAGTTTCCTTCTCAAAACCGCTTCAAAAGTTATATGCCCCAAAGACGATTACTGATTGCCTGAGGTGCTTGTGACCTTGTTCAGGAAGATTCTTGTTCCACTCGACGGTTCTGAACACTCAGTGAAAGCCTTGGAAAAGGCGATCCAAATAGCCAAAAAGTTTGAGGCAAAGATGACGTTGATCCACGTCTACTCTGTTTCTGTACAGCCTATTCTTTTGCCTGAACCGACGACCCTAGGAGCCTCCTCAATTCCATTTTTGACGGCGGCTGAAATCTCAAAGGTCGCCGATATAACACGTAATGCAGGAAAACGCGTCCTTGAGGACGGAGAACACAGAGCCAAATCTGAAAAGATTCGGGTTCAGAAGATGCTAGTTGAAGGACATGCAGTTCAAGAGATCGTGCGTGTGGCGAAAGAAGGCAATTTTGACTTAATCGTCATAGGCGCGAGAGGGTTAAGCAAGATCAGAGAGATACTTTTGGGAAGCGTGAGCGACGGCGTAATTCATCATGCTACGTGCCCAATCATGCTAGTCAAATAGACTGACCACCATCGCCGATTCAACGCTAGAGTTATTATGAAGAGGTTTCAGTGTTAATCAACAGCGGAGAAGCCCGGTGGTGCAGTGGTCAAACATAGTGGGCTCTGGACCCACCGACGAGAGTTCGAATCTCTCCCGGGCTACCAATCCATGTGTTAAAGAATACCTTTCCCTTTTTCTTTGCTGTGAGTAGGGCTTTCCTACTCAGTCGCCCGAGAATTGTGCGCTCGAAGATTCGATTTTGAACTTAGACGTTACGTAGAAGCAGACAGAGTTGGATACACTAAGAAGCAGAGGCGGGCTTTTCAGCGTTTGGTGAGTGGTCTGACTGTTGGCAAGAGTCGTCGCGAGAGATTGAGGTTTATGACGCTCACAAGTTCTCCTGAATCAAAGGATCGAAACCTCAACGCTGACTTTAGGGCTTTGAAGATGCGCATCTTCCGAAAGTTTCACTTCAAAATGAAGTATTGGAAAATTCGAACAAACGAGAGAAATGGGGTCTTGCACATCATCTATCAAGGAAGATACATATCCCAAAAATGGCTTAGTGCCCAGTGGACTGACATACACAAATCGCCCATTGTAGACATTAGGTCTTTGTACGAAACAATGAAGGGACTAACAGGCATTGTTTTCTATCTTGTTGGCAATTATCTAACGAAGCAAAGTTTTGAGCGCATGAGCTGGGGTTATAGTTGGGTTTTCCCTGCTTTCGTGGGCACTTGGAAACGGTTGATTGGAAAATACGGATTTAGGCAAGCATTGTTCTTATGGAATCGGTTGCTTTGTTGCCAGTTTGTTGTCACTCGTCAAGTACGTTTGACTAGGTTTCTGCCAAAGTATAAGCATTCAAGCGAGAAGAGTCTGCCGTGGGGTGCGCTATTTCGCACTTCTTTCTCGTAGCGCGCGCTTTCCGCGTCCCGTCAGCAACGATTTATTGTATTTGACATACAATGGGCTCATGCGCGCATATCCACGCTGCTGAATGAATTTGTGTGGTCACTTGTTTGCAGAAAGTCTAAGTGATGTGACCACTGATACCCCGTGCTGGTGCAGGAAGTGCTGAAATGTGACGCGCCCTTCATGTGGACTTTCCGGGCTGAATGAAGATGAGTAGCGCGCGCTAAGGAGGAAGGAAAATGGAGAGTAATCAGTATATGCCAATCAATGCATCTGATTTGTTTGCCATCCCTTTGTTTTACTGGATCGATCTTGCTCCAGATGGAAGAACAATCCTCTATTCCTCAACCGCCTCAGGCATGCCTCATCTCTATGTTCTACCTACAAAACCTGGCTCTAGGTCAAAGCAAATAACTGAGGGAAACGACCCGGTCATGATTGGGTCTTTATCCCCCGCGGGAGATCGTGTGGTTTATCCGCAGGATAGAGATGGGAACGAATTGCACAATCTGTTCTTAGTATCCAAGAATGGTGGGAAGCCTGAGCAACTCACCAGGAATGCACGAAGGACATCGAATGTAAAATGGCATCCCAAGGGAGAAGAAGTCGCTCGCGACTATGTAACCAAGGACTCAGGTTGTCTTGAGATCTGCAGTTTGAAAACAGGCGAGAGTTTTGTGCTAAAAGAGCAAAAGACTCCGTTCTTCATCTCCGAATATTCTCACGACGGCAAATGGATAGCAGTCACAGAATACGGTGGTGGCGAGGATCCCAGAAACAGGCAGGTTACAGTCGTGAACAGAAAGGATCCTACAGACACGATCAGCTACAAATTTAAGGACTGCTCCAGAGAATCTAGCCCGTCATGGTCGAATGATGACAAGAAACTCGCTTTTCCTAGCGATGCGAACGGGAAGAACCAGATAGCAATTCAAGATTTCCAGGGGAGTGAGCATTTCTTGTTGAGCCTCAGCGATAAAGAAGAAGCTGATGATTTGCAAGGTCCGTGTTGGGGTCCCACGGACGATAGAGTGTACTATGCAGTGAACAAGGACGGCAGAATCAGTCTTAATGAGCATCACCTCAGCGGAAAAAGGACCACTCTCCCGTTTCCAGAGGGCACGATTCGTGCTTACGGAGTTAGCAGAGATGGGGAGGTCATAATCGCTCTCAACTCCTCTCTCTCATCCCCACATTGTGTCTACTTGAAAAAAGCTGGAATACATACCGTTGTCCCGTTGACGCCTAGAGAATACAAAGTGAACACTGCCCGACTTGCTAAGCCAAGATCTGTCTGGTACAAATCGTCTGATAGTTTGAAGATTCATGGTTGGTACTTGCCCGCAGATGGAGCGCCACCTCATCCGGCTGTGGTTTACGTTCACGGAGGGCCAATGTCGGAGATTCTTGATAGATGGGATCCATTTCTGCAAGCACTCTCTCAGGCAGGATTTGGTGTGCTTGCTCCCAATTTCAGAGGATCGACCGGATATGGGGCAGAGTTCCGCAACATGAGCTTTTCTGATCCAGGCGGCGGGGACCTGGAGGACACGGCTTCGGGCGCTGAATGGCTGACAAAACAGAAAGGTGTAGACAAATCCAGGATCGCGATATGGGGTGCCTCATACGGTGGGTACATGACTCTAATGGCACTTGTAAAGAAACCAAGGGTTTTTGCTGCAGGAGTTGCATCCGTGCCTATTACTGACTGGGTAGAAATGTACGAATTGGCTGACGCAGTGATGCGCAGGTTTGAACTCGAGATATTCGGAGGTTCCCCAAAAGAAAAAGGGGAGCTTTATCGCGATAGATCGCCAATTACTCATGTCTCGAAAATCAAAGCGCCTGTCTTGATTAGTTGCGGGCGACATGACTCTCGCTGTCCAATTCAGCCAGTCGAGCGGTTCGTTAAGAAGCTTGAAAAGATGAATCATCCGCATGAGTTCAGAGTAGAAGAGAAAGAAGGACATGACTTTGCAAGAGTCGATGCCATGGTGAGGGAAGTTACACTTGGGGTGAAGTATCTCAAGAAGACGTTTAAAAAAGGTTTGCAGTGAAAAGATACTCGGATCTGACATAGCGGGGAAGATAAGATAAGTCGAAAGTAACTGAAAGAGTATGATGTTTCCCATATCATTTCATTTCGATATTTCGGTAACAGTCGAAAACAGTTAATCGTGTGAAAGTTGAAACTATATAAATTATTAGCTTTTACTCTATCCATGATGTCAAATGATAACTAATGAGATAAGCAAGTTAAGGCATGAGATAAAGACAGTCAATCTTAGATTGAAACAAATTGGTAATAAGAGAAAAGCCAAAAACAAGGCTGTCAAAGCTTGACCAATTGAAGTTCTTTGTCGAGTCGCTGGGCTTTAATCCGAATGAGGTTCTTTCAAAGGATGCTCTAGCAATGCCTCACCGCACAGTGATAGATCCAGAACAGAGGAAGATCGACGTGCTAAACCAAACCCTAAAAGATGCCATAATCAAGGAGCTCAATCAAGGTATTCCTCAACACATGTAGGAATTAATCCCGGGCTACCATTCCCACGTTGTAATCTATACGGCTCTGCGTGCTGGCATGGGTATTTCTGCCATTTCTTTCGAATCTCTTTCTTGGGTTATGTACAAAGAGGTAATCAAGAATTAGACTAAGATGGCAAAACCAAAAAATGGAAAAAAAAGGTTCTAAATTAAAGTGTTAGCTAGACTAGAATCTTGGCCTGGCAGGTCTTCTTTTTGAATAGCATTCTCGACAGTATACCGGTCTGCTTCCGTCGGGCTTGAAGGGAACTTCGCATTCCTTTCCGCAGTCGGCACATACTGCCTTATGCATTTCTCTTTCATTCATTAGTTCTTTCAACTCCTTGTGATGACTGTGCAAAAATCGCTTCTTACACGCTTCGTCTACCTATGACGCTGGCGCTTATAAACAATGTGTTGGAAGCTATGACATCTAAGCTTAGAGAAAACAGTCTGGCGACATGAATCCAATGCTAGACTGGCGTGCGCTTCTATCATCAAAGCACAGGAAATTGAGAGATCAACCATGCACGTAGCGAACGCGTGAGCTACACTGGCATTGATCTGGGATAAACTAGACTCAAAGAAATGAGACACATATGAATCAGCTTCAGAGCTCATTCAACTCCTCTCGGATGCTTATTCATCCAACCCATAGCAAATGACTCCGCTTTTGATTCGGTCCCATACTCAGGCGATATCTTCCTGCCTTCTTCATCATCATTCTTCACCATTGGAAACAGCATTACCAAGTAGTGCTCTCCAAACTCTTTCTTGGATACAACGAGATTCTGCCCAGTCGTCGCATTCATATATCCTCTCTGATTGTCTATTCTTCTCCAACCTTCAACTATTCTCACAAATCATTCCTCACATACAAATCTCAAAGTGCCGAGCCAGATCCATCGTAGCACAAACCCCTTTTCTCTGTTCCAACCCTCTCACCACTACATTAACGAGGGTCCAGAAATGCTGGGATCAAGCAGCAGAGCCATCTTGCCATATAATTCCAGATAATCCCGGCCAACTTCCGTTTTCTGGTAAGTCACTTTTCCCGCTATCATGTCTGTCTGAAGAAGATCAATTGACTCCATAAAATCCAAGTATCGCCCTGATTGTGCAGAGCTCATATTACAGTGAGACATAATATTCGACTTACCAGATGGTTCGCGCAACTTCCTCAGAATCTCCGCTATGATCTCAAATCTACTTCGGTTTCTATCGATTATTTCGTTTCTCATTCCTAACATGCTAAACTACCTCTAAGGCAAAAGCAGGCCAGTTCTAGGGCAAAAGCAAGTCCTTTCTAGGGCAAATAATACTGCAAAAACCTATCGGCACGCCTTCACTGCAATACAAGTCTCACGTACCTTATAAAGATGAGCAGGCCAAAGTTGCGTTTCTACCTTCGCTTCTGTTTCTTTCCTCCACGAACTCTTCCAGTTTGATGCCCTTGTGCTTTGTCACGGCGAGCGCTGTCAATGACTTTTCCACAGGAATTCCCACCTCCGTCACGGGTGTGATTCGAGTCAGCCAATTCCGTTTTTTGCTTGTGGCTCATCGTCTTGACGTTTCTCTCTCTCTTCATAGCTTCGCCTCTGGAACTAAATCTCTCAGTGTGCAGAAGCTTCAGTGGTTTATGCATTCTCGTGTATCGGGCGCCTCGGCCATTGAAGTGTAGCCTCAACCGTGAATCCACGTTCTTGGTGTATCCGGTGTAGAAACTGCCACCTTCGCATAGAATAATGTAAACGTAATAGGGCATTCCTCATCCTCACGACTGGATTGTTTCAATAGTCATGCATGCCCGTTAAAGCTTTTAGGCTAGCTAAGTTGGGAATGAACCCAAAGAAACCAGTGAATCTACACGAATGATATGGATGCTCTGCTCTTCTCGAAGACGCACACAGTTCTCTCCAGAAGGCCGAGAGGCAGCTTCATACACAGGCCATTCATAGAGCTACTCTGAATTTGCACTGTTTATCTCCTTTGACTATGGAGTCTTCCATCGTGGCTTTGACTGGTTTTCCTGTTGCTCCTTCGAATAGTACTTTGACCCGTCGTTATTAGCACCTACATTCGTGAAGCATTGAAGTAAACCGAGCGGCCAAAAAAAGGTTTTAAGAAACGGCAGACGTAACTAACCAGAATGTGCCGGGATGGCAGAGTGGATAATGCGCTGGCCTTGAGAGCCAGTGGACCTTCAGGTCCGCGCGGGTTCGAGTCCCACTCCCGGCGCCAAGATACTCTCACCTCACGTGATTTGAACGATGATTAAGCTTGCTACATACAAGAAATGAAAAAGAAAAAGGAAGCCCTTTGTTTACTTTTTGAGATAAGCCCAGCCTATCAGTATCACGCCGATCAGGCCGATGACACCGACGAGGCCATAGAAGTACCATTTGTTCGCTACGTCTCCATACAGGTTGTACATGCCGAAGTGTTGTACAGCGAAAACGATTATGGCTATGATAATCAGTACTCCGCCTAGGGCCATATTGGTTGTTTTGCTGTTCAAATCATATCGCACCTCCTAGCAGGATCTGTTAACAGACAATATGGCGTTCGATAAGCTATTTAATATCTTCGATGACTGGCGTCGCCAGTGACACTCAAATTGAGCACTGAAGCCAGATGCAAAACTATGAAAGCATCTGCTCTTGCTTGGTCTTCTGCTTGCCATTCTCTAGTTTGTGACAGTTACGGTCTACTGCTGTGTTCACTTGCAGGAATCGACGAAGCCACGTTGATTCGCACTGTGCACTAATAAGGCTCATGAACAATCTTTCGTCATAGGTCAACTAGCCTAATGAATTCCCAGCAATTCCAGAAGATTGTATTTAATTATTAATACTGCGAACATCGAAGCGATAAGCGACATCACTGTGATCATCGTGTTAAGCGACGGTCCTGCTGTGTCCTTAAATGGGTCTCCGACTGTATCGCCTATGACTGCTGCTTTGTGCGCGTCTGATCCTTTTCCGCCGTGTTTTCCTGACTCGATTAGTTTCTTGGCGTTGTCCCATAGACCGCCTGCATTTGACATCAACAGTGCCAGTAGCAGGCTTGAGAATATGGAGCCTGCTAAGAAGCCTCCGAGTGCCTTTATCCCGCCTACGAAGCCGATTAGCAAGGTTGCGACGATCGCTACGATGCTTGCTGGCATGAGTTCGCGTAGTGCTCCGACTGTTGCTATGTCAACGCATCGTGCATAGTCAGGCTTCACGCCGGGTTTTCCTTCTTTCAGACCAACGATCTCTCTGAACTGTCTTCTTATTTCTGTAATCATTCTTTCAGCATTTCTAACGACGCCAAGTATGAGCATCGCGGAGAAGACTGCGGGAATCGCTAGGCCTATGAGCGTGCCTAATAGAACCATTGGGTCCATGATATCGAAGGTGACTGGCTTGCCTGCTCTTGCGGCTATTTCCTGGAAAGCCGCTAGAAGCGCGATCACTGTTAATCCTGCTGCGCCTATTGCGAACCCTTTGGTTATGGCTTTCGCCGTGTTCCCTGCTGAGTCAAGTTCGTCTGTTATTGCGATGACTTCCTCGCTCAGCCCTGACTGCTCGGCTATTCCCTTTGAATTGTCCACTATTGGACCGTAGGCATCGTTTGACACTGTCAGCCCCACGATTGAGAGCATGCCAAGGGAGGCCATGGCTATTCCGTAAACAGCATATCCTGCGCCCAGAGGCTCACACACTTTGTACGCCACTGCCGCAGCAACTGCTATTCCAATCAACGGAAAAATAACACTTCGCAGACCATATGAGAATCCCGTCAGAATATTCAGCGCCGGTCCCGTTTCCGATGCTTTAGCAGTTTTCAAGACTGGCGATTTGTCTTCAGACGTGAAGTAGTCAGATGTGACTCCGATTATTATCCCGGCTGCAAGACCAACTATAGCCGCTCCCCACAGCTGCCATTGGTATCCCAAGTACCACGTCGTTAGAGCTGTGAGAATTCCGAAGATCACGCATGTTATGTAGGTACCCCTGTTCAGTGCTCCCCCTGGGTTGCCTTTCTTGCCTACTCTGACCGTCAGTGCACCCATGACAGCAGCAAGTATGCCCAGTCCAGCGAATACCAAGGGAATTTGAACGTAAACGTTGGTTATACCAAGTCCTTGGCCAAGTATCATCACTGCAACTATGCTTGCGATGTATGAATCGAAAAGGTCCGCTCCCATTCCAGCAACATCTCCTACGTTGTCTCCGACGTTGTCGGCTATGACTGCGGGGTTTCGCGGATCATCTTCAGGAATTCCAAGTTCGACTTTACCAACCAAGTCTGCGCTGATGTCAGCGGTTTTTGTGAATATACCTCCACCTGCTTTAGCAAAAAGCGAGAGAGAACTCGCTCCAAAGCTGTAAGCCAACACTGCTGGAATCGTACCAACCATTCCCGTAATCGAATAGACTATGCTTATCCCTAGAAGGCCAACGCCCACGACCGATAACCCCATGACTGCGCCACCGCGAAAACCGATGGGGAAGGCCTTGTTGAGTCCACCCTGCGCTGCGTTTGCCACTTTTGCATTTGCCTTTGTAGCAACGCTTAGGCCCAAGTAACCTGCCAGAGCCGAGCAGAACGACCCGAATACGTAGGCTACTGGCAACTGAAGGTTCAGCCACAGGTCTTGGGCTTCCCATATTGGTTGCGGCAGGAATATGCCAATCAGTACTGCCACAACTGTTATGAACATTGCCAGTGTCGTGTATTCTCTTCTTATGAAAGTTGCAGCTCCTTCTTTGATTGCGTTAGAAATCTCTTTCATCTTCTCAGTTCCACTATCTTGCTTGTTCACGTATCTGTAGAAGTAGAGTCCTACTAGCACTGAGACCAGCGCAGATAGCGGTGCCACTAACCATGGTTGGAAGTCCATCATTTATCTCTCCCTATCACCCATTCTGGTTTTCAAAGAAGCTTTAGTGTCCTTCGAAATCTCTTATAAACTTATTTGTCACCCCTATAGTTCATGGAAAAGAATATAACTCCATTATCTTTACAGCATAACTTCTAAATCGGCTGTAGAGGGAGAAAATGCAGAAGCCTTGGCACGCGATGAGCACTGAAGAAACGCTGGATTCTTTGAGTGTTAAGGAAACCGGATTAAGCCAAGAAGAAGCTCAGAATCGCTTACACCAATATGGACCTAACGAGTTGAAGAAAGAGAAAGGAACCTCATCAATAAAGATGTTTCTTGAGCAGTTCACTGATATTCTAATGGTCATTCTGCTCATTGCCGTGGGACTCTCAATTGGTTCATATTTCATCAAGCAAGATATCGGCGAACTCTATGATGCAGCCGTGATAATCGCCATAGTTTTGGCAACAGCCACCCTGGGATTCTTTGAAGAATACAGATCTGAAAAAGCGGTAGAAGCGCTGAAGAAAATGACCGCGCCCACTGCGGTGGTGCTACGTGCAGGAAAGGAGGTCAAGGTACCAACAGTGGACATCGTTCCAGGAGACGTTGTTCTTCTTTATACAGGTGATAAAGTTCCCGCAGATTCTCGACTTATTGAGACGTTCAATCTCAAGGTCGATGAAGCTGCACTTACAGGGGAGTCGACACCAGTCAACAAGAGTGCCAACGTGCTCCCTGATAGAACTGCTCTCAATGATATGAAGAACATGGTTTTCACTGGAACGATAATTGTCTACGGCCGAGGCAAAGCTCTCGTTACTTCGACGGGTATGAACACTGAATTCGGGAAAATCGCGAAAATGGTTCAGACGACTGAGGAAGAAACAACACCTTTGGAGAAGAGAACCGCATCCATTGGCAAATGGATCGGAATCTTGTCAATAGCAATCTGTCTCACAGTTGGGCTGATAGGCATCATTGACGGCCGCGATTGGCTCGACATGATTCTTTGGGGAATAAGTCTTGCAGTAGCCGCAGTCCCAGAAGCGTTGCCTGCAATCGTAACCGGTGCCCTTGCAGTTGGCATGTATAGAATGGCAAGAGTGAACACCGTTGTTAAACGGCTTCCAGCCGTTGAGACTCTTGGATGCACAAGTGTAATATGTTCAGACAAGACCGGCACAATGACAAAAGGCGAAATGACAGTCCAAAGAATATACGTGAATGACAAGATAATCAAGGTTTCAGGAGTTGGTTACGAACCTGAAGGATACTTCCTTTTTGAAGACAAAAGAACTGAACCTTCAGATCCGGAGCTCCGCACCCTATTAACTGCAGCAACATTGTGCAATGATGCTAAGCTGGAGAAAGATCCCTCTACAGAAAGATGGATCATCAAGGGAGACCCGACTGAAGGAGCATTAGTTGTCACCGCAGGCAAGGCAGGAATCTGGAAAGAGGAACTTGAAAAAAAACAACCTCGAATAGCTGAAATTCCATTTTCTTCCGAACGTAAATGCATGACAACAGTCCATGTTGATTCTGGCAAGAAAAAGGCTTACATGAAAGGCGCTCCTGAAATAGTCCTGGGAAAATGCAACAAGATCTTTGCAGATGGAAAAGCCCGAAAGATAACTCAGGACGACCAGACAAACATATCGAAGATAAATGAAGCAATGGCGATGCAAGCACTGAGAAACCTAGGCTTTGCCTTCCGAGAACTGCCTGACAGCATCGAGAACTTTGACGAGAAGATTGAAAAAGACTTTGTCTTTGTTGGAATAATGGGCATGATCGACCCGCCACGAGACGAAGTTAAGGATGCCATATACACGTGTAAGAGAGCAGGCATAAGCGTTGTAATGGTGACAGGGGACCATAAACTAACGGCAGTAGCTGTAGCCAAGGAACTTAACCTTCTGGGAGAAAAGGAGGAAGAGGGGAAGGTTCTCACAGGTGAAGAACTGGAGAAAATGAGCGATGAACGATTGGCCGACGTTGTTGAGAACGTTGCCATCTACGCTCGAGTTTCACCTGAACACAAAATGAGAATTGTCAAAGCGTGGAAAGAGAAGGGTCGAGTCGTAGCCATGACAGGAGATGGCGTCAACGACGCGCCTGCGCTGAAGATGGCTGACATAGGCGTCGCAATGGGCATAACAGGCACAGAAGTGACTAAGGAAGCGTCAGACATGATTCTGACGGATGACAACTTTGCCTCAATCATAAAAGCTGCGAGAGAGGGACGAGAAATATATGACAACATCAAGAAATACCTGACCTACTTGCTGCGCTGCAACATAATGGAAATCCTCGTGATGTTCGTCGCCGTAGTTTCTGTTCCATACTTGGCAAGACTGCTCTCATCGGGCGTAGCAGGCATGACGGACGCAACCATCAGCGACGCCACAGTTGCCTTGACCGCAACTCAGCTACTGTGGGTTAACCTAACCACTGATGGCCTGCCAGCCATAGCTTTAGGTGTTGACCCAGGCGATCCGGATTTGATGGAAAGAAAACCAAGAGACCCAAATGAAAGCATATTCACGCGCGACGTCAAAGCATACTTGTCAATAACGCCAATAATAATGACTGCTATGCTTCTATTCGGCTACTTCTTTTACCACCCTTGGGAAGGCGAACATCAGTTGGCTGAAGCAAGAACTCAACTACTGACAGCCATGATCTTGATGGAACTTGCCAACGCCATTTCTGCCCGATCACTTAAATATTCAGTTTTCAAAGTAGGTGTATTCAAGAACAAGTTCCTATGGTACTCAGTTCTTTCATCATTCGGTCTACAGCTTATGGTACTCTACACACCTAGCGTCAATTCCCTGTTTGACGTCCATGCACCCGAACCACTCGACTGGGGCTTCGCAATACTATTCACAGCAATAACTTTCAGCGCGCTAGAGATCGGCAAGTACGTCGCAAGCAGAAGACGAAAGACGTAGTACCCTTGCACTCTTTGTTCAACATGCATCTCAATACTCCAACAGACCATTCGCACTCAACGCTGATAGCATATTCTTAGCAAGACGAAGAAGAGAGGAGTCATCACCTTTTGCCAATATTATCAATGTTTCTGATACTAGCAATTCTCGCAAACCAACGCTTGCATCAGACTCTCACCAGCGATTAGCACAAAACAAGCCAAGCAACTGCGCGTATGCCTGTTCCTAAATTCGTTTGCGAGGTATCTCACGTTTCTGGCTTTGCTTCATTTACGGATGGTAACATGCTTGGAACATGAGAAGCAGCTTCTGGAGGACGCGATTCGGCTCTGTCACACTTGAAAAAGGGAATTTGGGAACACACATACGTGCTAATGGAAGAGCTCGAAGAAGCAAGCAGAGAAGAAGATGAAATCGCAGGAAGGCATAGGCAGCACATTGCACGCGTTGTCAAAGACAAGCTAGGATAGTTCCGTTAAAAACGCATCAACGTCCGCGGAACGGGATAACAAATGCAATCTTCGAAAAACTCGCACACCCAACTAAAATCTGCGGCTTCATAATACAGACAAAGGTCCACTTGTTTTGGCGAACGGCGCGGTTGCTAGCTACTGAAACTGGTTGTTAGAAACAAGGCGTAGATAAAAAGCAGGACTGTTCCCTCTCTCCATGTTAGTTTCTCGTTTGAGAGGAAGTACCATAAGAACAGGTTCGTTATGAGCGAGAATATGGCAAGTTTGGAAAAGGCTGTCATGTTCACGTTTAATGGTGAAGACACTAATGTCACTCCCAGGATGCACGTGACGTTTATGAAGCAGCTACCAACAATAGTGCCTAGCGCAAGATCCAGATGCCCCTTTCGAGTTGCTGTGATGCTTGTCGCGAGCTCTGGTACGCTCGTACCGAATGCGATAATGGTGGCGCCTATTATTACCGGTGGAATCCCCACGCTCTTGGCAATGTAAGAAGCAGAGTTAACTATGAAATAAGAAGTGGCGACAACTCCAGCAATTCCTAAAAGCGTAATAAGTGCGTACTTGCGCAACCTTTGTCTTTCTGGTCCCAGTGAGCCTTCTTCTCTTATGTTTCTCATTTTTGAGAGTTGGTAAAGGTAAACGACAAATACTGTCAGCAGAATGGCTCCGACAAATCGGCTGATCTCCCCTAGATAAAGCAAGCTAAGCGGAATCATTGAAGCGACAAAAAGTCCAAAGTACAGACTTCTTACTTCTTCTTTTGCCATAAGGGGGTAGAGGCATGAGTGCCTGGGGCACTTCAAAGTCACCAATAAGAAGCAAATGCCAAGTATCAAACAAATATTGACTATGTTGGAACCCAATACGTTACCTACCGCAAGACCTACAGACTCTTGTCTGATCGCAGCGAAAACTGACACAAGAAGTTCAGGCAATGACGTGGAAAAGGCAACTAGAATGAAGCCAATAGTAGTCTTGCCAAACCCTGTTATGTCAGCGACCTTGACGGAATTGTTGACCGCCACATCGCTGGCCTTGGCTAAAACTCCTAATGCCCCGAACAGTACGAGCACGTTACCCCACACTCCAAGCACTTCGTCAAACATTGCTAGTCTGCGCCTCCTGCAGATGCTTAGGACAAGAATAGACGCTGAAGTCATATCTTTACGACTACATGTCCAAGAAGCGATTAATATTGCTTTTCAACAATATTCACAAGTATTCATCTTTTGGTGGTTAGTCAGCATTAGAAAAAACACCAAGAGAATACACGTCGATCCAACCATCACCTTGAACAACGGTGGGATTGACTTCTCAAAGACTAAGCCGAGCATTCCATCGAGCAGAATCAAAACTCCGAGAATGAGAACAATAAGCAGGGGCATAGAAGTTCCCTTATCGCAAGCAGAAACTTCCGCCCGTTTTGCGCTCTCATTGTGGATCACTTGCAAAAAGCAAGACACTTTGTATAAGGATAGAATATCCCGCGTTTAGTATATGGTCAACTATCAAGCTTGAAAGTACGAAACCTATGATCTCAGAACAGAAAAACAGGAAAAAGACCCAAATCGCCATATTGTCATATATTTCTGTCAAGGGATCAAGAAGCAACGCCAATGCTATGAACAATGTGGCTGTAGATAGAAGCAACCACAGCAATAAATAGACCTTGTTGAATTTCTCTATTATTCTGCCCACCTAAAATACGTTTAAGAAGAACCATTTCGCTTTTGCAGATACACTTTCTCGCATTGAGATTAGGGCCTTTTCATTTCCAAATACTCCAAAATCATGGTTGCTCACCCACGTATGGTCTATGCCTGATTCTAGGGGTATGGCGCGCACGCATAGTGCTATTTCTTGTTTTTCGTGTACTTTTTTGGCAGTTCTTTTTTCTTCTTTTGTTTGTCTGGCATTTTTCCGCCTCTCCTCAGCTTTTCTTGAGGTTCTTGTACTGTGACTACAAATAATATAAACGATTGTTTATAAATACTTCTGTTTTGCTATATTGAGTATGGAATGACTATTCTACAATAAGTATATGTGAATGAATATATTCATCGTGCGCCTCATAAACATTATAAGCAGTTAAAGAAGCCATATATCAAATAGGGTTGTTCGCAATGTCTGAGGAGATTGTTGTTTCGGGGGAAGATGCTTTGCAGGTCGCTGACGCGTTAAACTCAACAAGCCTGCGAGTGTTGCAGTTGCTCTCAAAAGAACGTCTGGACATCTCAACAATAGCTGAGCGACTAGAGCTGAGTCAACCTTATGTCAGTGAGCAAGTTCGCAAACTGCAAAAAACAAACCTGATTAGAGTGAGTTATGAGAGCGGAAAGAGAGGAATAAGAAAGATATGTGAATTGGCAGTGAAGAAAATCGTCATAGAGATTCAGCCTTTTTGAAACACATGCTATTGGTGCCTCCAATTGGCTACTGAAATCATAATTGGAGTATCAGTTCTCATTGGGAGCATCGCCCTTCTAGCATATTCCAGCGACAAAGCCGTAGATCGATCTCACATTTTTCAATTTTCTGTGGCTTAGCATCTAGTTTTCGTATGTATGATATAAGAGATACGCACAATAAGTGAGCGCTGGATAAATAGACAAATGCGTATAAGCCAACCAGTGATAGTTGATGGACAACCTTTTTTTCGTTCTAGTTGAGGGTCTTTCGGCTGCAATAGCTTTTGTACTAGTATGGTTCATGGCTAAACCTTACAGAATGACTGGAGAGAACAGGTTTCTCGGTCTTCCCATAGGATTTGCATTTCTAGGAGTCTCATACATCTTTATGGGAGCTTCACTGTCACTAGGCGAGTCTTCACTTCTCGATGAAATGAGATGGCTCCAACTCTTCACTGGAGCATACGCCTTTGTCTTCATTGCCGTAACGTACCATCTGTCTTTCGAAACTCATGAGCGAAAAGCACGCTTATTGATGCAGGCTTTCGCGTCGCTAATGGTCCTTGTGTCGATTTTCCTATTCGTAGTCGTATTTTTGCCACCAGTGTTAGCCTTTCCAAGTTACAAGGCAGCTGATCAATACTTCAGGGTCTTCAACATGATATTGGCTCTTTACGTCACTCTGCAAACGCTTAGAAGCCATGCCTTGAAACCTGAGTCAAAAACAGTTCTTGCCCCACTCGGCTACGCCTTACTCGCCTTTTCTCAATACTCTTTCCTGATTTGGTCACTTGACTCAAGCTTTTCCGCTTTCATAGGTGCACACGCAATTCGAATTGTTGGTCTGCTCGTTTTTCTTTTCGTATCTTATGAAGCCATAATCGCCCGCAAAAAACTAGCACGTGAGGGACAAGTCTGAAATGAAACGGCTCCGAAGGGACAGACTGAAGGTTTACATGGACATTCTGTCAATAATAAGAGCTGAATCGAGAAGGGAAAAAATGGTTCTCACGCATATTCAGCAAAAATCCAATGTTCCTTTCGACCGTCTTAAGACGTACATTTCGGAACTCTTGGAGCTCGGCTTGATACAGGATGAAGCATTGCCAAAACTTACAGAAAAGGGACTGCAATACATAACTGAATATGAGAAAGTTCTTGATTTCATGAAACTCATGGGACTAACTTACCGATAAGATGAACCGGTTTGTCTTTGAATGTGTGAAGTTGTCATTGCCATTTCGCTTACGCAGCAAAGTGGTGCAGGTGGAAGGTCAACGTGAAAAACGACTATTTGTGAGTAATTATTAAAACGCCTGTCAGTGTTCATAATGACCATGTGAGGAAATGGCCCACTCCCGATGCTTTCGTCTTTCAAGTTTTTCGCCGCCATTCTCCTCACATAACAACGATAGGTCTTTGGAGAAGGGAAAAATGGGTTTTTTGCAGGAGACGTCTCCACTTGTTCCAACTCCAAATCCCAGCGACCCTACAACAATAGATATCCACGTCTCTGGCTGTCAAAAAGGGGATTCGGGTATAGGTTTCAGCGAGCGCTGGGCGCGAAGCCAAGACTATTCACATGATCTAATCACGACCTTGAGAAGCGGATTGACATTGTTGAAAAGGATCGGGCGCGCAATATGGAATGCCAGATCTGCCATGATGATTGTCACACGCGCACCAATATTTGTCGTCCGCGAGCGTGTATACTTGGAGCTAAGGTTTTGAATTGCCCGCCGATCTCTTGAAGAGATTAAATGGTGCCGCATGCACTCGCTTCAGACGTAACACTAATGGACAGGCAGCGCGATGTCTTTATTTCTCACTCACAGACATTGTTTGAATTTGAGGCTTTGATCGAATTTGGCTCACAAAAATGAGTGCATTACAATGCTTCACGGTGCCGGCGGAACAGTAATGCGCGACTTGATCGAGAACTATGTTTTGAGATATTTTGGCGGCATGAGCAATGCCGAAGTTCCGCTCGAAGCAATGGACGACGCGGCCATTGTAGGTGGAATAGCTCTGAAAAGCGATTCACACGTCGTCAAACCCATTTTCTTTCCGGGTGGTGACATCGGGCGTCTCGCAGTATCTGGCACGGTTAATGACATTGCCGCTGTGGGTGCTGAACCCTATGCTTTAGCTTGCGGTTTCGTCTTGGAAGAAGGCTTGGCCATATCAGACTTTGAAAGAATCCTAATCAGCATGCGAGAAACATGCAAAGAAGCTGGTGTAAGCATAATCACGGGCGACACCAAGGTCGTTGAAAAGGGAAGTCTGGGCGGTTGCATAATAAACATGTCAGGAATCGGAAGAAGAACTGCGGCTTTGGACAGGAACTTCGAAATTGTGAAAAGGTTCAGGAAGAGTCCTACAGCACGCTGGACCCTCGATTCGAACCTCAGAAGAGGTGACAAAATAGTTCTGTCAGGCACGATCGGCGATCACGGGTTGGCCGTCTTATCTGCACAGGAAGGCCTAAGCTTTGGGAGCGGCATAGAATCAGACGTTAAACCTCTAAATCGATTAGTTCAACGTTTGCTCGGAGAAGTCGGCGGAGTGGTATCGATAAAAGATCCGACCCGTGGCGGTCTGGCTGATGCTTTGAACGAATTTAGCGAAAAATCCAAGGTTGGCATAATGCTCTATGAAGACAAGGTTCCAATCAGAGAAGATGTCCGTGCCGCCTGTGAAATGCTGGGTTTAGACCCATTTGAAGTTGGAAATGAAGGAAAAATCATCCTAGGAGCTGTGAAGGAAAAGGCCAAGGATATCTTGAAACTCTTGAAAACAACCGAAGAAGGGAAAGATGCAGAAATTGTCGGCGAGGCATCCACGGAGTTTGCAGGTGTGGCTATGCAAACGGTAGTCGGGGGCAAACGGATAATTGCCAGACCTGTAGGCGACCCAATTCCAAGAATATGTTAGGAAGGGAACGTGCGTAAATCGACATCCGACGCCGACCAAAGAAAAGATAGAAGGAACTGAAAACAACTACTCATAATCATGACGTAATTGGCCATGGCAAACGATATTCTCTGCAGACCACTTGATGCCTAGTCTTCGAAGCTGGGTTTCCAGAAGGAATTCTATGGTTAACAGTGCTTTCGCATTCAGCCTTCAATTCCTAATACTCTTAGGCCAAGTCTTCAGAACCTATTCGCCGTGACCTCACCCCAACTCATGGGCTGAGCCACAGCATTGGAAAAACTTAAATTCAAACAGCTTTGAAAAGAGCCTCTAACAATAAAGATCAAAGGAATGAAGAGAAATGAGCGAGAAAACAGCAAATCCAGCACCACTTGGGCTACTAGGATTCGGGTTGACAACTGTACTGTTGAACTTTGTTCACAACGCCAGATTAGGTTCGGTAGACGCCATGATTCTGGGCATGGGCATATTCTACGGTGGCTTAGCGCAGGTTATTGCGGGCATACTGGAATACAAGAAGGGAAACACGTTTGGATCCACAGCATTCATCTCCTATGGAAGTTTCTGGCTGTCTTTCGTGGCTTTGAACTGGCTAGGAGTGGGAAGCAGTGCTAGCACAGGAATATGGCCTTTCTTCTATCGCGTCACACCATGGGGCGTGGGCAATGAGGCGCTTATGGCCTATTTCCTCATGTGGGGACTGTTCACCCTCATGATGTTCTTTGGAACTTTGAAAAAGAACCGCGCTTTGCAGGCCATCTTCATGAGTCTTGCAATACTGTTCTTCCTATTGGCAACCAAATTCGCACTTCTTGCCTACACTGCGATGACATCTGCAGACTTGAATCTGTTCACCCAGATAATCGGAATCGAAGGAATCATTTGCGGATTAAGCGCTTTCTATTTAGCCATCGCAGAGGTACTGAACGAAACCTACGGAAGAACTGTGCTGCCTATCTGTCCAACAGGACAATAGCGCTTTCACCTTTTTTTGTTTTCGCTAAAAACGTTTATATTACTGAAAGAAGGTTCTTCCACAAAATTTAAAGAAGGTTAAAGAATGTCAGAAGCCAGTTTACCATTCAACGACAAGGTTATGCCCGGAAAAAAGCTGAAGGCAGAATGGGAGAGATCCATAAAGGATCCACAAGCATTCTGGGCTGAAAAGGCAAAGGCTATCGACTGGTTCCGAACATGGGACAAGGTTCTAGACGACTCAAACCCGCCATTCTACAAGTGGTTCAAAGGCGGGCTGTTGAACATAACATACAACGCTCTGGACAGACACCTAATCACTCCGAGAAAGAACAAGCTGGCGTACATTTGGGAAAGTGAACTCGGCGAAGTCCGCACTTACACTTACTATCAGCTTTTCAGAGAAGTGAACAAGCTTGCAAAAGTCTTCAAAGACTTCGGGCTCAAGAAAGGAGATCGAGTAGCAGTGTACTTGCCAATGATCCCAGAATTGCCAATCACGCTGCTTGCAACAGCACGAATTGGCGGAGTCCACACAGTGGTCTTTTCAGGGTTCAGCGCAGAAGCACTCGGAGACAGGATAAACGACTGCCAAGCAAGAATACTCGTGACAGCGGACGGAGCCTACAGGCGTGGAAAAACCGTCACACTGAAAGACACAGCGGACCGTGCGTTGGCAAACACACCGACGGTCGAAAAGGTGATTGTTGTAAAGAGGACTGGACAGCAAGTTCCAATGAAAGAAGGACGCGACGTCTATTATCATGATGCAATCGCCGAGGTTGAAGCCAGCGCTTACGTTCCACCAGAACCGATGGAGTCAACTGATCCACTTTTCATACTTTACACTTCAGGAACCACAGGCAAACCTAAAGGAGTACAACACGGCACGGGCGGCTACCTAGTATGGGGGTACTGGACCCTCAAATGGGGCTTTAACCCGGACGAAGAAGACATTTGGTGGTGCACTGCAGACATCGGATGGATAACAGGGCACACGTACAACGTCTATGCTCCACTGGCTTTGGGAGTGACATCATTCATTTTCGAAGGCACACCAGACTACCCGGCACAGGATAGATGGTGGGAACTGATCGAAAAACATGGTGTGACGATATTATACACGACACCGACTGCGATTAGGATGTTCATGAAGTTCGGCGAGCAATGGGTAATTAAGCATGACTTAAGCACGTTGAGACTTCTTGGCACGGTGGGAGAGCCTATAAACCCTGAAGCGTGGAAATGGTACTACCGGGTCATCGGGAAAGACAGGCTTCCAATAATAGACACTTGGTGGCAGACGGAAACAGGAGGCTTTATGATCGCTCCACTTCCAGGATTAGAACTAGTGGCGCTTAAACCAGGCTCAGCAACGAATCCGCTACCTAGCATTTACGCAGAAGTCTACGACGAGAAAGGACAATCGACCCCAGCAGGCACCAAAGGCTTCCTAGTGATCAAGACACCATGGCCAGGCATGCTTGAAACTCTATGGAAAGACCCGGAAAGATACAAGCAAACGTACTTCGGAAGATGGCCAAACATCTACTACACAGGCGACTACGCCGTGAGGGACCCAGATGGCTACTTCTGGCTACTGGGAAGGGCAGATGAGGTCTTGAAGGTGGCTGGCCATAGAATAGGAACTGTCGAGATTGAAAGCGCGCTTGTCTCGCACGCTGCAGTTTCAGAGGCAGCAGTCATGGGAAAAGAAGATCCTGTCAAAGGCGAAGTACCCGTAGCTTTCGTAGTACTGAGAAGCGGCTTCTCACCGTCAGAGGAGCTACGCGCTGACCTAGTAAAACACGTCAGAAACACGATTGGACCAATAGCCACTCCGGAAGCAATAGTGATCGTGAACAAACTGCCGAAGACGCGCAGTGGCAAAATCATGCGAAGACTTCTAAAAGCCGTTCTGGTCGGTGCCGTCCTAGGTGACGTCTCAACGCTTGAAGATGAAGGTTCAGTCGAAGACATCAAGGCAACCTATGAAGACCTAAAAAGACAACTGGAAAAGAAGTAGTCAAATTCTTTCTTTTCATTCATTTTTGTTCAGATTTTTCGCGACAGACGAATCCAATAATCGCTATCAACGTTTCGAGAAGTAATTAATATGACGTACCATGTGAGACGCAGGGACAAGGAGATAACTGACAGAGAAGAAATGAAGGAAGTGCTAAGGTCAACGAAGTACGTGACTCTAGCCCTTTCCATGAAGAATGAGCCTTACCTCGTAACCCTCAGTCACGGCTATGACGACAAGCGCAACTGCATCTACTTTCATTGCGCCAAAGAGGGCAAGAAAATAGATTACATTAAGGCAAACAGCAAAGTGTGGGGACAAGCATTCATCGATCATGGCTACGCGGACGGAAAATGCAATCACATTTACACTTCGGTTCATTTCTCAGGCGAGATAACTCTGATTGAAGACTTGGGTGAGAAGTTGGAAGCAATGAAGTGCATGATAAGACAGCTTGAAAGAGACCCTAAACCAGTGATTACACGGCTTAAGCCTGAGAGACTGAGAGATACAGCGATGGGCAGAATAGACATAGATTACATGAGCGGCAAGAAACCTGAAGAATTGATCAGTCAAGCTTAGAACCCGATATTGATCTGCTTTGGCACATCCTTGAGGAGCAGATCAGGGGTAAAATCTTCTTGTTGTTCTCGGGAAAGGTATAGAATCTATTATGTTCTCCAAGTCAAGCATCCACGTCAGCAATCTTTCCACGCCCATACCAAAACCCAAGTGAGGAACAGTACCGTACCGTCTAAGGTCCAAGTACCAATCATAATCCTTCTCGTTCATGCCCATATCTCTTATTCGTTTGATCAGTGCCTCTTTGTCATCTTCTCTTACGCCTCCGGTCGAGATTTCACCTATTCTTGGAACCAGCATATCAGCGGACATGGCAACCTCTGGTTTGTCCCTGTAGGTCTTGCAATAGAACGCCTTGATGGCCGTTGGATAATCAAAGATGAAAAAGGGCTTACCAAGCTCGTCGGCCAAAGTCTTCTCTTCCTCATAACCCAAGTCATCGCCCCATTTTGTCTTGAAGCCCTTAGCCTTAAGCTTCTCGATCGCTTCAGTGTAGGTCATCTTTGGAAACGGAGTCCTGACTGAAGCAACCTTTGAAAGATCTGCGTTTAACTCGGCAAACTCCTTTTCACATTCTTCTGCCACTCTCTTGCACACATAAGCCATAAGCGTCTCTTCAAAATCCATGAGGTCGCACATGTCAGCGAAAGGCCACTCGGCCTCCATATGCCAATATTCAGTCAAATGCCTGATCGTTCTGCTTTTCTCAGCGCGGAAAGACGGCGCAATACAGTAAACCTTCTCCAGCGAGTAGATCAGAATCTCAAGATAAAGCTGAGAACTCTGCGTCAGGTACAGGTTCTGATCAAAATACTTCAAACCAAAAAGAGTTGAACCGCCTTCTACTGCAGCAGAAATGAACATGGGTGGAGAAACCTCAACGAAGCCTTGACCTTTAAAGAACTCGCGCGCGAACTCCAGCACCTTGCAGCGTACCTTCATGACAAGGTTCATTTTGCGGCTTCTAAGCCACAAATGTCGAATGTCACGCAGAAACTCTTCACTCTTGTCTTTGCTGATTGGGAAAACCTCGGCCAAACCAATCACTGAAGTCTTCTCAACTGAGACTTCGTACCCGCCGGGAGCCCGTTTGTCTTGCTTCACTGTGCCTTCAAGCGATAATGATGATTCGATAGTTAGTTTTTGGGCATCCGGCCACGCTGGGCTGTCGGCCTTTACTGTGCACTGGATAACGCCTGTGGAATCACGTAGCAATAGAAATATTGTCTGTTTACTCTCTCTTTTGCGATAAACCCAGCCGCGAATAGTTACTTTCTCGTTTTCATGTTTTCCTTGCAAGAGTTCCATTATGGGCACGATTGGCATAAACATCAACTTCTCAGTCAGTCATCCTCAAAACTAAATGCCCACGCACTTCTTAAGCTTTAAACCTCTTTCGATTTCGACTCAAAAACTTTTAGCGAAACAAATAGGGCGAGTGGCAATGCACCAACAGCCAACATAACGAATGGCAAGGGTTTCCACACGTAAGAGTAGAGCACCCCCATCAAAAGTTGAGTGAAGGCTTGACTCAGATAAATGAAGAATTGACTGCATCCAACAACTTTGCCTCTGAGTTCTCTGGGTGTCAAATCACCCAAAAGTGACTGGTAACTGCTTGAGTTCAAGACTTGACCAAGGCCGAAAAAGAAGAAGGCAAGCAGAAGCTTGTTGAAGTCTGCATAAATGAAGATCAGCATTGCAGGGACATAGCAGAGATACCCCAGAATCAGAAAACGTTTACGACCAACTTTGTCCATTCTCAGTCCAGCCATAATTGCGGGAATTGCAGCACTCAGCGACATAAAGGCCATCACATAGGCCCACTGAAGCTTCTCAAGTCCAAGTTTTTCTAAGGCATAAACAACAAAGTACGTGTTGCAGCCTGCGAGAAGACTGCTGATGACCGCATTGGATATGAATAGGTGAAAGGCTGATTTTGGAACCTTTCGCCAAACTTGAAGGCTTTCACGCACAGATCTCGGGTATTCCTTCAGGGCACCTAGCAGATTCGGGCGCGAATCACCTTTAGACGCAGGAAGAGTTTCTTTTAGTCTGGCTCTTAGTAATGCTGCTGCGAAGTAGGCAACCGTTACGATGGCATATGCTATTCTCATGCCTAGGTCGAATTTGAAAACAAGGATTAGATAGCCAGCGATGATTGAGGCAGGCAACCCGATGAGATTTGTCAACACTGCTTGAAACGTGAGGCCAGCACCACGATTTTCAGGCGATATGGAATCAAGCATTATCGCGAACAACGCTGGCTGATAAAGCAAGCAGAAATTCTGAATCATCGATCCAATAACGATGAATTGCCAAGAAGGCGCGAGAACAAAGAAAATTGAAGAAAACGCTACGCCAAAAGTCATGGTGTAAACGAGCCATCTTCTTCCATGCTTGTCTGCAAGGTAACCGCCAGGGAACTGCACAAGTGCAAGGGCGATCGACCCTGCAAACCCTATTACGCTCAGAGTGAAGTCATCCGCGCCTAGCACATCTTTGAAGTATTTTCCTGCATAAGTGTTAGGAATGGGGGACGCGAAATACATTACTACCCAAGTTATGGTTAATAGTAGAAAATTGCCGCTCATGAATGCGTATCGGCTCTTGAATCTTGAGAATATCGTCATTGCCCAGATGTCACAAAAGACGTGAATATAAGCAAAAGGTCTTACGAAAAACCACTAGTCCATAATTCTTAAATCCTTCGCCCAAGTGGATGTAACCCCAGACAGTGTTGAAAACCTTGGAAAGCGGTTACAGACTGAGGACACTTAAACTCTCAACGATCGCGATATCAAGCGTTGTTTTGGTGGAAGTCTCCTTGGGCCTAACTGTGGGCAGTCTGGCGATTGTAAGCGACGGTCTGCATGCGCTACTTGATGCCCTGACCACGTTCATGCTTTTTTTTGTAACCCGCGTGTCTCTCAAGCCTCCTGACGAGGAGCACATGTACGGACATGAGAAATTTGAACCCATAGGCGGATTGATAGGTGGAATCGCGCTCATAGGAATAGCACTTACGATATTGTATGAAGCAATCTTGAAAATACTCAGCAATCAAGCCATCAACATGGAGCTAGAGTACGTTGGCTTCATAGCCATCGCCTTCACCTTCTGCATAGATTTCTTCAGAGTTGGCATATTCAGTAAGGCAAGGAAGAGTGAAAGCTCCACGATGAAAGCCGGACTCTACCATGCCATTGCTGATTTGAGTTCAACGGTCATCGCGTTTGTTGGATTTGGGTTGGCATCTCTAGGAGTCAGCATTGGAGATGCCTTGGCATCCGTTGTCTTAAGCGTCTTTTTGTCCTATTTGAGTGTCAGACTCGTCTGGAGCAGTGGGATGGAACTAAGCGACACTATATCAAAAGACGTGGCAGACAAAGTCAGAAAAGAGATACTTGCCACAAAAGCGGTCTGCAAGTGCGAGGACTTGAAGATCAGAAAGGTAGGAGACAAGACCTTCGTGCGCGTGACAGTGCAAGTTCCAGACTATCTGGATCTTGAAGAAGCACACGATTTGACTTCAGAGATAGAGGCAAACATAAAGAAAGTCGTGGGAAATGCGGAAGTCGCAATACACACTGAACCATGCGAAACAGACATGCCGACCCAAAGACTTGTAGAGAAACTTGCGACAGAAGTTCACGGTGTAAAAGAAGCACACGAAATTAACACAGCCTACACGGACGGCAAATTGTATATCACACTACACGCTTATGTGGACCCGAAACTGTCGGTTGAAGAAGCACACAAAATAGCTGAAGAGATTGAAGACAAAATAGAAGGGAGAGTGGCGAACCTTGAGAACGTCGCGGTTCACGTAGAGCCTTTCAGTCCAAAGAAGCGGAGAGGCTCAAGGGTTGACGAGAATGAAATAATAAAAGCAGTGTATGGCCTAGGGGAGAATTACCAGCGTACGTTCCGGATCAAGAGAATAGTGACCTATGTCGCCGGCAAAAAACGCTACATCAACATCGACTGCAGCTTCACTAAACAGATGTCGATTGAGGAAGCGCACAAAATCACGTCACGAATTGAAGAGATCCTTAGAGAGCATTTTGCAGAAACAATAGTCGTAGTCCACATGGAGCCCAGATGAAGCGCTCAGCCTTGCCTAGAATGTCATAGTTCATTTAGAAAAAAGAAAGAAGAGGAAGAACTAGCTGATTTCGATCTCTTTGATGAGCGCTAGGTCTTCTAGACTGTTCAGTTTCACTTTCTTGTCTGAGATTGTATATAGGACGTTCTCAATGTAGAGTGATCTTTGCACGTAATAATCGCTGTCATAGATCGCTGCGCCGTTTTCTAGATGGCTTATTTTGCCTCTCAGAACAAGGCCGCTCTCAATGGTTATGTTGAAGACGTATGCGCCTTGCCAGACTGGTTGCCCATATGCCCCCGCAGGCACCTGACCATAAGGATATTGGCTCTGGTCCACCTTTGCTTCGAGAACAGGTATCACAAGCAAGTCCTTTGATTTGTCGAATAGGAACGCCCTGTGGTCACTCAACACTGGTGAGTCAGTGCCTCTGTCCCCGATCGTGTAGTTGGCTATTTGCACTGGATGGTTGACGTTGCTTACGTCGAAAAGTGATATTTTCACTCCCTGGTACCATGCAAAGTATCCTTGTCCTGAAGCCGTGGTCTCTTTCCCTATTCCTATCAGATGGTTTTCGTCATATGGATGCAGGTAGTCTGAGTATCCTGAAATAGTCAGGTTGCCTAGTTCAGTCGGCATCGCTGGGTTACTGAGGTCAATCACAAACAATGGGTCAGTCATCATGAACGTTACAAGGTAGCACTTGTTATTCATGAATCTGGCTGAATGGAAGTTTTCTCCTGGCGCAATCGATTCGAGTCTTCCGACGATGCTCAAATTCATGTCCAGCACGTAAACGTTGCTATGCTGTAACCCCGATGTCGTAGTGGCTACTCTGAAGTAATCTCCGTATTGATCCATTGAAAACTGGTTCAGTACGTGCCCTGGAACCTTGCCTTGCGCTTCTGGAGTAATTGTGCCGTTCTCGACGTGTATTCGATATATCGACGTCTGTTGGTCGTAGGTCGTGTAGGTCACGTATATGTCGGTCAACGACACATACATCGTGCTGGTTCCGCCGATCATCAAAGTCTTTGAGCTGGGATCTTGTGTGACGTTTTCGATGTTCAGCGCAGCGATGGTTGTGAACGTGAAGTACTGATCGGTCACATTTGAGTAGTAAATTTCAGAAGCAGACACCTCTTTGGCATTGCTGGTTGTTCCGATTCTTGGTAGGTTGACCTTGTCAACCGATACGCCTGGAAAGACCTCAATCCTGTAATAGGCTGGCTGTCCAGCGACTAAGTAGACATAGTCGCCTATCATTCTTGAATTGAGGTATTCCCCACTGGTCGTGAATGTTTTGATCAATGTTGGATCGGTTCTGTTTGAGATATCGTATAATTCTAGATACGTTACGACTTCATTTATGTAGGTCGTCGTTGAATAGAGGTAAGGTCCTTCGATCGTACTGTAGTTGGATCCTAGAACAGCTAATCTGTCGCCGTTGACAAAGATTCCTGCAGGTGATATGTCATTCAGTGTTATCGTACAGAGCAGACGGGCCTCGTCTGGTGGATAGGCCTTTATTATTGAGACGTTGTTGCCTGTGAGCAGGTAGATGTATTCGCCGTCTGTTTTTACGATGTCTGCCTCGTCTACGCCCGTGACTTGGACGTTAGTAGATGAGTGAACGGACCCTTCGATTTGGCTGGAATCTGCCTTTGTCGCTGGGCTGAAGACCTGCGTTCCATCGAACAGAAACCGGCCTCCGTTGGTTGAATAATAGGGGTATCCATACTGGGCAGTGGATCTTGTTTTTAGGAAGTCTCTCAGTTCATCATAGGAAGCGAATGTTGGCATAAAGGAAAATGCTTTCGGCAATTCGATCTGTGGTAAATAACCTAGTTGATAGCACAGTGAAACCAATACCGTTGCTAGAAGGATCGCTGTCATTCCGTAGAGAAATGCGCTTTTCTTGATTTGCTTTTGCACTTGAATTTCACCTAATCACTAATGGGTTTGGCGGGATTTTATGCTAAGCCTTGGAACGTTCAGTACTAGAAACTAGAACGGTTTCATTGACCATATTCTGGCTGCTTCGTACCAGAAAATCGCAATAACGATTGCTCCAAACGAAAGGATGAATAGGTTTTCTCTTGTTAGTCCGTGCATTAAGACTGCAATAAACGCTGCATAGAATGTTGTGCAAAACAATGCGTAGAAGAAGTATCTTGGAAAAAGCATTCTTCCCAATTTGATGAAATGTCTCAAGACTCCGATCTTGACTTCGCCGACCAAGGAGTAGTTGCCGCCCACGTCCTGCTTTGTGACTAATCCAAGCGCGCGTAACTGTTCAAGGTGATGTTGCGCCACGCTTGGGCTGCTATAATGCAGGCTTCTTTGCACCTCACGCACACTCATGGGGCGACCATTCTTCAAGAGAAGCCAATAGACGTTCCAGTCCTTCCCACGAAGAACATAATCGAACTCGGTCTCACTTTGCGCATTCAAAGAGCAACACTCTTCTATTGAAAGAGTTATCGGACACGTTGCTTATAATTCCAATTTTTAGAACATACATTCCTGTGATCGTAAGGACTTGCATCATGAGAAAATCCATCGGACACATGACTGCTGCATGTACTTAGCATGGTCTGTACTCACAATTTGTGACGGCTTCTCGTGTTCACTGATCGTGCGTCGACCCTTAAAGAGCCTAGCACATTACGCTGTTATCGAGGTGAAAGACATGCAGAACGAATATGACGCAAAGAAGAGCAAGGCGCTGGCCTACTATGATTGTTCTAGACGTTTCAGACATCTCTAAACCCTTCTTTTTCTTATTCAAAACCAGGTGTGCGCTAATATGTTCGCGCTCGCGAAAACTAATAAACCTAGGAATCAACGGATTACGATAAAGGAACTGGCAAACGATGAAGGCAGAAATCGAAGTCGCAAAGCTTGAAGAGTATGACGAAATCGAGTTCATGAATTTCCTCAAAAAGGACAAAATCTTAAACATTTTCACCATTTGCGACCTAGAGCGTTTCAGGGACAAAACACAAGTCTGGATCGCTTTCAAGAAGAAACGGATCACCGGCTACATTCTCATCTTCAATGATCTGATCGTCAACACCCATGGAACCTTTGAAAGCATCAAAGAACTGATGCATAAAATAACGCTAGCTGAACCCTTACTTGTGATGGAACCAAGTCATTTGAAAGACATTAAAAGGCTCTATGAGCCAATAGAACCTACTGATAAAGCCACAGGAGGAAAGATCACCACGTATCATGTCATGAAGCTGGATTTGGCTGATTTCAAACCTTCGACTAAACATAATGTTAAGAGGATCGTGAAAGAAGACCTGAAAGAGGCTCTGGATAGGTTTGGTGAGGAATGGAAAACGCGTTTGGAAGGAGCTATCGAACATGGAATAGCATACGGAGCTTACGGAAACTCGAAACTGACCTCAGTAGCAACTGTGTCAGAGATTGTAGACGAAATAGCATTGATTAGAAGTGTTTACACGTTGCCTGCGTCTAGAAACAAGGGTTTAGCAACTTCAGCGTGTTCAGCTTTAATCGGAGAACTGACCACCAAGAAGAAGACACCGATCCTGTGGGTGTCAAAGGACAACCTCCCAGCAAGAAAGATCTACGCGAGACTAGGGTTCAGACCGACAAAATACAAGCTGCTCGGCTTCAAAGGAAGGAGAATCACTCATTCATAGAGAGAGCGCCTTCCTGATTACCTCTGCAACTTTATCTTCAAACTGTTTGTATCAACAATCGTCCAACCGTTAACCGATGCTAGCACAGAACCATCAAAAAGAGATTGTCGATGAGCTCACCAAACATCAGCTCACCCTAGAGCACCAAACACGAACGCCAGCAATCCTACAACAAACCACAGCAAAACAGTTTTCTTGACTTTTCTCGCAGTCTCTCTTGAATGATCCTTTGCAAGCATTAGTAAAGAAACGATAAGCCCGAGATCAGTCACAACCACGAATGGAATGAACCAGAGAGAAACGAGTTTCAGGAACCACGGTATTGGGCTTAACGCGACTGCTGAAAGATAGAATATCACAGCCACAAAAGCAGCCACTCTGCCTCCATAACGCACAGCCAACGTCTTCACATTCTGTGCCTTATCACCTTGAACATCCACGATTCCCTTCGTTATCTCTCTGCCCGTATTCGAAAGAAACGCGATCGAAGCAAAAACCAAAACATTCAATTGAACAACGCCCACGATCGCAATGCTTCCGTAAACAAAAGGTATCGCCACACACGCACTCACAAGAAAATTGCCTGGTAATCCGCTTCGTTTGCCGACCGTTGTATAGATCGCGAAGATTACCCATGCAATCACGGCTGCTAGAAGGCAAAGTGCGTTCGCCAAGTATGCAGACACAAAACCTGTAACAGTGAGTATCAACGCAAAAACTAGAGCTTCTTTCGGCCTAACCGTGCCGCTAGGGATCGGACGACAGGGTTCATTGACCGCGTCAATGCTCCTGTCATAGTAGTCGTTTATCGTCATAGAAGCAGCCGTCAAAGCAAAGCCAGTGATGAACCCATAGATGAGACTCATCCAAGACTCGCTCAGTTTCTGTGAGCTCGCAAGCGCTGCCCCTATTATCACTGCAAATCCCATCATCGTACAGTTTATAGGGCGCATTAAACCCACAAAGCCGGCTGTCCTGCTCATTAACGCTCAAGCCTCGACGTAGTTGCTCAAGGCTTTCATTGAGGTAAGTAATAAAACTCGCGTTTGTTCTCGAAAGTGTTAATACGCTTCTCCTGAATAAATGATCAAATTCGTTGGTGATGCTTTTTGAACGCCAACTATCAACCAGAAAGACTAAGAGTGATAATCCCCGTAGGGGGAAAAGCGAAGCGTCTTCTTCCCTTAACAGCTGAAACAAGCAAAGCCTGTGTCCGGCTCATGAACAGACCCATGATAGAATTCTCACTGCTCTCGCTTGCGCGCCAAGGCATACGGAACTTCATTTTTGGAGTGAAAGGTTACACAAACTACAGAGACTTGCACGACTATTTTGAGTCTGGATACGGTTTCTCCACTAGATACGAGATAGAGCCGCGAGTTCACATAAAATATCAGCCGAATGTTGACGACTTGGGAAGTGCTGATTCCGCAAGGATAAGCATGGATTACTATGATGTGAAAGACCCGGTTTTTGCAGTGCAGGGCGACAACATCTTCGACGTTAACGTGAAAGAGCTTGTGAGTTTTCACGAGAAGAAAGGAGCCACGATGACTATAGCTCTGAGAGAAGTGGACAATGTTGAAGGCTTTGGAATAGCAGACATAAACAGAGAAAAACGTATCGCAAGGTTCGTCGAAAAGCCATCGGCTAAAGAGGCCCCTTCAAAATTGGCTAATACAGGATTGTACATGGTTTCACCGGAAATACGGAAAATATTCAAAGAGAAAGGAGTTAAACAGATAATCAAAGAGAATCACCGCTTGGACTTCGGCTTTGACTTCATCCCATACCTAATCAGAACAGGGAGGCCAGTGTACGGTTACACGTTGAAGGGAAGTTGGTACGATGTGGGTACGCCAAAACACTACTTAGAGGCCATGCATGACATGCTTCACGGTCGCTTCTCATCCTTAACTGACTTCGGCGGAAAAATAGGCGAGGAAAAGAGACTGTGGGTTCAGGGAGAAAGCTCAGAAGCACTGAAAAGCAGAAAGGAGATCATGACAAAAATCAAAAAGGGAAGAATAAAGGTTGAGGGCGCGGTTCTTATAGGAAGACACTGTAGGATTGGCGACGGAGCCAGAATAGTGGATTCATGCATCGATAACTACACTCAAATCGGCAAGAACGCTGTAGTAGAGAAGTCGGCGATCATGGACAGAGTCATAATTGGAGAAAACGCCGAGATAAAAGACAGCATTATCGGTAGGCATGTCACGGTTTTGTCAAACTCTAAGAAACCGACGAAAATTGCCAGAGTTTCCGTAGTCGCAGATGATGTTACTCTGGCAGAAGGCTGCAGACTGACCGCCACCAAGATTTACCCACACCAGTATGTTAGAGGGCAGTTCGAAGATCAAACAGTCATGCAAGACTAGGAATAGTCATAAAACAGCAAGACCGCTCATGCCTTGAACCATTTGAAAATCAGGTATTCCACTCGGTCTTTTTCCAGGCCAGGCACAGCAATTATGAACCTTTTCCTCACTGTTGTGGCCAATCTGCCAGTCTTAACTATCTCTGTGGCAGTTATCTTTGATTCTGCTTTTTTGACTGAAACCATGTAAGGAGCATGCTCAACACCTGGTCCATACTTGTAAACTGCAAAGTCGCATCCAAACTTTATTCCAGGAGTGACTACCAGACCTTTCTCGCGAAAATCGCGGTAAACGGCATATTTCTCATCGAACTCTTCGTACAGCCGCTTAGCCATTTGCCGAATCTTCCTAACACCCATCTTCTTTTCAGTTGATCCTTCATGAACTGCTATAACGCCTTTCTCAGTGAGATATAGGCCTTCCATCAAATCCAAGATTAGTGGAACATTGAATTCTGGGGTTTTCGGTTTCGCAATTCCAAGAGGTTTTCCATAGTAACCCTTCTTGTAGAGTTCTGAGCCACTTGCTGGATCCCACACGATCAGAAAGTTTTCGATAAATTCCACCGGGATTTTCTTGGGCATCCGCTTTTTCGCCTTTTACATGATAAAGGAAAGGATGCGTGCTGCATCAGCTGCATCTTCAGCCTTGTCTGCGGAATCTTCCAAAAGCTGGAGGACATCTCTTAGTAGGATTAGGGCGGGCAGGTCAAGCTTGCCGGTGAGGGTTTTTATTTCAAGCTCACGGTAGATCTCATCAACGGCTCGCTCAGCCGCTTCAACATCCTTGGCTTTTTCCATGACCTTCGTTGAGCCGTAACTGAGAACCATCATGGTTTCTCTGAGCCTAAGCACTGCTTCAAAAGCGGCTTCTGAAAGTTTCAACAGATCCTTTTTTATGTCGTTCGGAACGTTCCAGTCGTGTTCCATAATTTCAACCATTCGGAAAGCTATGCCCTCAGAGAAATCTGCGATCTCACTAGTCAGGTTAGTGAATCTAAGAAAGTCTTCACGGCTGAGTAGAATCGCACCTATCTCTGCCAGTTCCTGTGACACCAGCCGTCTGGCCTTGTCCACCTCTTCTTCGCCTACTCTTATCTCGCTGAAAAGTTGTCTGGCTTTTTCTTTGTCGTTCTTGCTGAAGCAGTCCATAATTTGAGGGATTTTTCTGGTCAGATCCTGAACCTTACGTAGGTGTTCTTGGCAAACACTGAGGGCTCTCCGTTTTACTCGTTCTTCGGTTTCTGCTGGAAGCACCAAATTATTTTCCCGCCCACAAAAAAGGCTGTTTTCTTTTGGCATATGATATGCTGTAGTGTTAAAAAAGGTAACTAAATCTCAGGTGTCGATTTGCTTGCCAAGTTCTTCGAAATCGATTTTCTGTCGGAAATAGTCATGTAACAGTCGAGGTAGGTCTTCGATTTTGCTCCTAACCTGTTTCCATGAGTCACGGTCACGGATTGTTACGGTGTTGTCTTGTAATGTGTCATAGTCTATCGTTATGCCCAAGGGTATGCCGATCTCATCCGCGCGTGCGTATCGTCTGCCTATCGATCCAGCCTCGTCGTATTCAATCACCAATCCTTCATCAAGTAGTTTCTTGTAGACTTCATGTGTTTTTTCGGGCAAACCGTCCTTATTCACGAGAGAATAAATGCCGATCTGAATAGGCGCGATGTCACGAGGGAAGCTGAGCACAGCTCTGTCATCCTTGACGTGGTAAGCATATTCAAGCACTACATAGAGGAGCCGATCCAAACCGAAACTTGGCTCAACAACATGTGGAATGAAACGTTTCCCACGCTCCACGACCTTTTCACAAGCGAAATGCACGTATTCAGGCAGTATTTTGTACTCTCCAATCGTGAAATGACCCTTTTCCTTGAAGCATGCTTCAACCTCTTTCGGATCAGCCTTAGTGATCATGTCTCCGACCTTTGCAGCCTCTTTCTTGAAGATTGGGCCAAGTTTGGCCATCTGAGGCTTTACGAGAAGCTGTTCTTTCTCAATTGGTTTTTTGAATTCTTTGAAAATTTGCATGTCTGCGCCTGTAGATTGCATGTGGCTTTTCAAGTCGTAATCTGTTCTGTTTGCGTGCCCCGACACCTCAGTCCATCCCCATCGTTCAAGCAAGACTTCTTGGTCGAAGCTTTGAAGCGAATAGTGTGCCCTTTCCCATGGAAGTTTCTCAATGAAGCGCTGGTTCTCAGTTGGAACACCGAGGGCGATCAGTAGTCTTTTGGCCAGAGCCATGAAAGCCGCTTGCCACTCAGATTTGATAATTCTCTTTTCTAGAGCTTCTTTCACTGTAAGCTCCATGATTTCTTCTATATCACCTGCATGACCGATCTGAGATTTCAATCTGTTTTCAGCCAAAAGAAGCCGCAGTGTTTCATTCTCAACGTCCTTAGGCAGAAAGCAATCTGGTTCCTCAGGGTCGAAGAAGAATTCCAAATCGGCTATAGTGAATTCCCTGAGTCTTAACAGACCTTGCCTTGGCGAGATCTCATTTCGCAGGGCGTGACCTATTTGGATGACTCCAAAGGGAAGCTTCTCTCGCGCCATTGAGTAGAGGCGATTGAATTCTACGAATATGCCTTGCGCCGCTTCTGGTCTACCGTAACCAATTGCCTCTGAATATGGGCCTATTGTTGTCTTGAACATCGTCAGAAACTGCTTGGGTTTGCCCAACGCACCTCCACATTCCGGGCATTCTAGGCCGTGCTTGTCGATCGCCTCTTTCAGTTCCTTTAAGCTTAGCTTCTCGACTTCAGCCTCGCTCATGTTTGCAAATTCTCTTAGCAAATGATCAGCACGAGACTTTTTCTCGCATTTCAGGCACTCAACCATTGGCTCTTTGAAGTTGGCTACGTGACCTGACGCCTCGAAAACTTGTGAAGGCGCAATGATGGGTGATTCCACTTCCAGAATGCCAAGTTTGTAAACAAAGAACTCTCTCAGTTTCCGTTCAATGTTCTGTTTCAATCTTGCGCCCAAAGAACCATAGGTTACGAACCCGCTCACGCCGCCGTATATCTCGTAGGACTGCCAGAAGAAGCCTCTCCTACGGGCAAGCTCATTGATTAGAGTCAGTTTGTCAGGATTCCTGTCTTTTTCGCTCATCTCGGCTCACATCTTTTCGTGTCTAGCGTTCAAGGGTTTAAGACTTACTAGAAATAATAGGTTGTGCTTCATGGGGTTTTGTGTTGCGGAACGTAGCTTTTTATAAGACGTGTCTAGGATAGAGATTCCGTAGGTGGCAATGCTTGAAAATCAAAGTTGCCTTGGTGGGTGTTGGAAATTGTGCCTCAGCGCTTGTCCAAGGTCTGCAGTACTACAGCAAATGCGATAAAGAAGAGTGTTTAGGGCTTCGCAATCTGCTTCTAGGGGGTTTCCACCCAAAAGACATTCAGATAGTTGCGGCATTCGACATTGGCAGCAGAAAAGTGGGAAAAGACCTGTCTGAAGCCATTTTTGCACCTCCAAACAATGTTGCGAAGATGACTAAAACAGCACCATCAAATGTCGTCGTGCGTAAGGGTCCAGTTCTAGACGGCATTGGTGAATACACAAAGAGCATTGTACAAGTGAGTAACCAGCGAGAAGAAAACATCCTAAGAACGCTGAAGGAAAATGATGCGGAAATCGTGCTCAACCTACTTCCGAGTGGAGCAGCTAAGGCGTCGGAATGGTACGCGGAACAAGCATTGGCTGCAGGTTGCGCCTTCATAAATGCGACGCCAAATTTCATCGCCAGCAATGAGATCTGGGCTAGACGTTTCGATTTAGCAGAAGTACCTCTTGCAGGCGACGACTTGATTGACCAAGTCGGCTCAACTGCATTGCACAAGACACTGCTGCAGCTTCTCTCCAAGAACGGCGTCCACATTACTCAAACCTATCAGCTTGACGTTGGTGGTGGCGCAGAATCATTAGACACGATGGAAAGGACCAAAGACCTCAAGCGTGCCGTGAAAACAGAGTCGGTTGAATCAGCGTTACCTTACAAGGCTGAAGTGGTGGCAGGTTCAACTGATTATGTGGATTTCCTGCAGAATCGTCGCGACAGCTATTTCTGGATCACCGGAATACACTTCTGCAACGTGCCGATGCAGATAGACCTGAAACTCTCAACCATTGATGCACCAAACGCAGGTTCAGTACTATTCGACGTGATAAGAGCAGCTAGGTTAGCAAAGGAGAGAAACCTGAAGGGGCCAATATTGCCGATCTGTGCATATGCCTTCAAACATCCGCCACAGCCGATGCCACTTGAAGACGCGGAAAGGATGTTCGCCGATTTCATAGCCTAAGCAATTCTTTCGAGTTCACTGATTATTTTCTCTTTTACTCCAGTTTGTTTCAGCTTTTCTTTCAGCACGGCTATCGTCTTTACTGGTGTTGGGTCTATTCCACGAAGTATGGCCAGATATACGCTTGTGAAGTCGCCGACGCAGATCGTGGAGGACATCTTCGCCAGACTGCTCTTTCCCTTTGCCCAGACCTCGAAAATCCTTAATGCTTCTTCGCGCATCAGATCTTTCGTGACTTCAATTCTCTGCTTCATTTCGATTCTTTCAGTATCGTCACGAACGAGAATTATGGAAAAACAATCAGCAAGTTTTCTGACTTCTTCCCAGCCGACGATCTCATTATGATCGAGTTCTGGAAAACACTCCCACTTAGCTGGGATCTTGCTGTTTTCATTGAACTGGGTCTTGAGACGCTGGGCCACGGCACGATAGGTGCCAAACCCGTAGACAACCGGAATGGAGCCACAAATGTCAGACGCTAGCGTCTTGGAGAAATTAGCGGAAACAAGATTCTCAGGTGAATTTTCACAGCTGATCTTCTCTAAAACCTTGATCGTTTCAGAGATCTCTAGCTCGACGTTAGAGGCTAAACCAATTTTCTCTAAGAATATGGGTAATGGCATGAACAAGTATGGAAGCGTTGCTCTTGGAGCCATTCCCGAAGGAACACGTAAGTTTGGAACGTCAAGTTTTTCGGCAAACTTGCTCAATGTGCCTCCGGAGCTTATGCAGACAACCATACACTCCTGCTTGACTGCATCAAGGAACGCACTCAATGATTCTTCTGTCTCTCCCGAATAGCTCACGACAAAAACCAGAGTACTCTCGTCCGCGTAGGCAGGCAATGAATAGTCCTTGCAGACTTCGATTGGAGTGGTTACTCTGTCCCTTGCCCAGTCTTTCAAGAGTTCGCCGCCTATGCCCGACCCTCCCATACCGGCGACGATCACAGATCGTGGTTTGCAATAGTTGATGGACACTGTTTTCGCTAGTCTCGCAGCCTCTCGATAATGTCTGGCCGCGTCGATGCAGAAGGAAAGCATTTTGCTCTTGTCAATTTTCTTGATTTTCTCAAGATCATCCAAGGCGCTAAGCTTGGTCAATCAACTCAGCCTCATCTGTTTCCTTGCAATTCTTATATGGGGCATTTGACTTTTAAACAGAAGGTTAACAACAATCATTGAGAGACAAGCTGGACGGAAAACGAGCTTTGCAAGAAAAGAAAACATCCATAGCCATACCTGCTTCTGTCGTTTCCGACACGCCCCATCTACGTGAGAAGACATCCAAAATCGGACTAATCGGGAGAGCTGCAGCCATATTTAGAGTCAACGAAATCATAATCTACACAGATGAACTGAAAACCGATCAAACAGTAGAGACGAGATTGATCGCACTTTTGCTCTCATACATGGAAACGCCTCAGTACCTACGAAAGCAACTTTTCAAACTGCAACCGGAACTGCAGTTTGCAGGCATACTCCCACCTTTGCGAACCCCACACCACCCACTGAATCACCAGATGAAGAGGCTGAAAGTTGGAGAGTACCGCGAAGGCACGGTTCTATCCAAACGCAATGAAGCCATACTTGTAGACATTGGCGTTGAGCAACCAGCAATAGTTCGAGGCAAGCACCTAGTCCTAGGTGAGCGAATCACCGTGAAAATTGCAGACGCAGACAGGCAAATTAAGGCAGAACTTGCAAATAGAGAAGAAATATCAGAGTATTGGGGGTACTCTATCATTGCGGCAAAGCAGTCTTTTGGGGAGATGGTTAAGCAAAAGGATTTTGATTGTATAATTGCCACCTCAAAGCATGGCCGCGCCTTCAGAGACGTTGTAGATGTAATAGCTGAAAAATGGAGAACCGCGCACAGGAGCCTAGTGGCTTTCGGAGCTCCGACCCATGGACTGAACGAAATAGCTGAAGAAGAAGGGCTGGATCTGAGTACCATTGCAGACATTGTTGTGAACACTATCCCTAGCCAAGGAACAGAAACAGTGCGAACTGAGGAAGCGGTACTTGCTTCATTGGCCATTCTTAACACGTTGAATCTCTAAGACTTAAATGCTCGTTTTGCTATTCTGCGATTATGATATTCGACATTGCGATGCCATTAACGCTTCTTTTGGTTACGCTCGTGGCTATGTTCTTGAATAAGAAAACAGAAGCCAAGTTGAGGGCAAATTTGGATGAACGCGAATTGTCCACAAGAGATGTCGTTTTCTTTGGGGCTGCGATGGCAATCGTCGTTTCTGTTATCGTTTTTGTTCCTCAGATGGCTATAATGGCATTGTTTTTGTTTTCATATTCTTCGTTGCTCTTCCTAATTTCATATGTCTTCTCAAACCACCGATGGTACGTGGCGATTGTGCCACCCACAACATTTCTTTTGTTGTACATATTCTTGCGTGACACGACTCTATGGTCTAATTATTTGGTCAACGTTTATGGCCTTGTCTTTGCCATCCTGATCATTCTATACATGGGTGGCATATTCACATGGAAAACCACGCTGATCTTTGGAGGCATAATTACTGCACTGGACATCGTTCTGGTCTTAGTGACTGGCGCTATGATCACTTCTCTTAACCAGACGGTGAGCCTCAAGCTTCCAGTAGTGGTCCAAGTGCCCATCATTCCCCCTATCATCGTGGAAGGACGTTGGATACCCATGGGCTTAGGTTTGGGGGATTTCTTCTTTGCGGGGCTTCTAGCCATTCAAACATGGAAGAGATTCGGCAGAAAAATAGCGCTCTCGTCCGCTGTAGGAATGGCGGTCTCGTTCTTTGCGTTCGCAACCTTCTTGCTCAATTATGGACCACTATTCTTCCCAGGCACTTTAATGATAGTATGTGGATGGATTCCGATAGCCGTCATCGGTCTAAGAAACAAATCTAGAAATCAGTAGATTGAGGCTTTCTCATCATTGACGGATTCTATTTTTGGCAGTCAGCAAAGATGCTGGGTCGTTATGGCGGCTTGTTCTCCTACTCCACTTACGATGGCGTTCTGGAATCCTATTTTGTGAAGCCTTTGGGCAATTATGGTTGAGTATTTCTTGTAGGTGTTTACGAAGACCGACGGACCAGTGTCCATGGAGTACCATGAAGGGATTCCTTCTTCTCTCATCCTGATGACTTCCTTCACTATGCGGACTGTGTCCGGTTCCCAGAGTATCATGTGCGATTTTCCAGTCATAGTTATAGCATGAAGGCTCAATGTGTCTTCTTCAGCCAGTCTTCCTATGGTTGCAGTGTCGCCATGCATGATGCTTATCTTCATCTTCTCGATTAGAACGTCAATATTCTTCAATCTTGCTTTGAACAAAGGCGAACTAAGCACTTCGGCATGCGCCTCATCAGTCTTTGTGTTTGATTGGATGGGCACGATTATCATTGAAAAGTCAATATCAACCAATGTCTTCAGCTGTTCAGCGTAGGATCTGCCCTCTTTGTCAGCGTACCAGATCGCGAATTTCCCGGCAAGGCTTCTTGTCGCGGAGCCTGCGCCCAGCCTTACGATTTCTGAAAGCTGACTCATGTCGAATTTGAGGTCAAGAGCCTTGTATGCTGCTAGGCCGAGTGCTGCAAAACCTGAAGCTGAGAAGCCCAAGCCTTTGCCTGTTTTGAGGTTGTTTTCGGACACTACCTTGAATTTGCCGCGAAATCTGGCTATCGTTTTCAGCTCATTGAGAACGATTTCAACTCTCTGCTTATCCGCTTCAGTGGGCTCCTTCCCGTTGATCATTATCTCGTTCTCTTCCAGAGCGTTTGATGTTTCAACGGTAGTTGTGGTTGACAGGGCTTCAATGCAAACAGAGATACTGTCATGGTACGGTATTCTCTGTTTCGGTATCTTTAGTCCGTGATATTTTATCAGTCCCTGTATTGGGTGGGCTATGGCGGTGGCTTTCAACGTGATCAAACCAGTAACCAAACCAAGCCATGAACTAGAAAATATGTTGAGGTCGAATCTATAAAAGAAGGGCGGTTGTTATGGTTTTAACCGAATAGTGCTCCGAGTCCTTCGAGTGCTGCTTCTTCCTTGTGCTTGTCCTCTTCTTCCTTCTTCTTTTTATCGTCTTCTTTCGGTTTGGCTTCTGTCGCTGGGGCTGCTGCGGGTGCTGCCGCGGGTGCCGCCATCATTGTCGAGGCAGACTTTATTGCCTCGTCAATCTTGACCTCGGCCAAAGAGGCTACCAATGCCTTGACTCTCACGACGTCGGCGCTTATGCCTGCAGAAGCAAGAACTTGCGTTAGACTTTGCTCGTTTATTTCTTTTCCAGCTTTGTGAAGGAGCATTGCAGCGTAAACGTATTCCATACTTTTTCACCTCTCAAATCAGCTATTTTGACTCTTTTCAGTTTTCTGTTCAGGCCCTGCCTTTTCTTCTTTGATGGGCAATCGACTACTTAAACTTAGCATTTCAGTGTGTGCTTTTCTTATTAGGTCTCCTATCGTGTCCTTCGTCGGCACTGCTGCGTTTATGGAAAGCGCATAGGCTTCTCTGTGGGCGACTTGCAGAAGCGCAGTAATACTGTCAGTTGTCGGATAGGCTATGCTTAAGGATAAGGCGAAGGCTTCTGCTTGGGCTGAGCCGATGCTTTGCTTGGTCTTGTCAACATCTATTCTGAGCTGGTCTTGCGTTATTATCAAACCATCATCATACACGAAGTTCATGGCAAGCCCGCTTTCAACAGGCTTTATCCCAAGCTTTGACAGAACACTTGCAAGCCTTTCATCTATCGCTTCACCCTTTCTAACGACTAGTGTGTCTCTACTTACCCAGACGCTTCCTGACTCGATCCTTGTTGGCAGGCCAGCTGCATTTAGCTGGCTTATTATTGGGCCAGGAGGTTGACCAGTGTTTCCTGATGGCACCACTACGTCAAAAGCTGCTATATCACCTGATTTTGCTGTCGTTTTTACTTTGCCCCTTTCTAGAGTGAGGGCTAAGTTGAACGGGTTTAAGTCTGTGAATAAATAAACGTTTGATCCTTCTAGATGTTCTTCAAGTTTTTTCAGGTCTGGCTTATCTTTGCAGTTTTCGATGGCCATCTTCATAAGCTTGTTTTTTATGACTCTCATAAGCACTGTGCCTGCGAGGTTTTTCTTGAAAGCTTGCAGTTGCGGGGCTCTGACTTTCTGTAGGCTGGCGATTCCGACGATCTTGTGCTGGTTTATCAGCTTGGTTATTTCGTCGACTTCGCCGATTTTTTCCTCTAGAACTTGCTGCGATGGCATTGATTTCCTCTCTTACGATTTAATTTTTACAGGTGTGCCCATCGATGTTTTTATGATGGCAAACCTGATGTTTTTCATTCCTTTTTTGAGCTTCCCTTCCAAGACCCTCAGGATTGTTTGAATGTTTTCGGTCAGTTCCTCTTCTTTCATGTCTTCGGTTCCGATGCGGCACTGGATCATGGGTTGACTGCGTGTTCTCACGATTATTGTCTTGCGATGCTTATTGAGTAAGCTTGCTATGTCAGCAGACGGTGGGACAGCGATGGGCATTTTTCCTCTTGGGCCCAGAATCGGGCCCAGGATTCGGCCCACTGACTGCATTAATGGGGCTTCAGCTATGAAGAAATCATAATCGTTGGCTAGCTTTCGCAGTTCCCGTTTCTTGCCAGCTAAGCCTTCAAGTTCTGCTTTTTCGACTACGTGGTCTGCGTTGGCTTTTCTTGCCTTTAGCGCCAGTTCTCCTGAGGCTATTACACATATTTTGTTAGGTTTTGCTGGTGAATATGGAAGTTCCACTATTTCTTGGATCTTGCCCTCAGCCGACTTCATGTCAACGTCTTTGAGATTTAGAACTAGCTCTACTGATTGGTTGAATTTTCTTTTTTCTGATTTTTCTTTCGCTTCCTTTACTGCTGCTAGTATGGTTTTTTGGTCTAAGGGCATCTTTATGGCCTCGTGTCAATGAGGGAATGTAGTGCGATTATAAAAATATTCTCTTGTGTTTAGCCTTTACTATTCCCGACAATGGAACTCGGATACAATCTAACCCCAGTTGTAACCACGGCGAATTGGGTTCAAATTCCACACCCCGCACTAATGAGAACCCACAGCAAAACCCACAATCTAAAGAGATTCTGTGAAAATCTGTGATCTGCCCGTTTTCTTGGTTTTGTTCAGTTACTGCTTGCAAAGATGTGACTTTGATGATTGAATAATAAGAATAAAAAAGATGTTATTTTCTTCACTAGATCACATGTGGAAGCAGAGAGTCTTGAAAGAGAAAGAAAGCGTGTTTGGTGCACTCGACACTACTGTTTGAGTACCGTGTAGCTAATGGCTAACGGGCAGATTCATCGCTTTCCATCATACCCCAGATGTTTCCTTCAGGATCCTTGAAGTACGCCATCCAACCTACTCCGGGGACAGCAGTCTTTGGTCTGATAATTGACCCACCGTTGCTTTCAACTTTCTTTACGTACTCGTTGACTGAAGGAACATCAATTGTGTTTACTGTTGACGGTTCAGCTTCAGTTCTCTTTGCCAATCCACCGTCAATGCCTGGTTCTTTTTCTTTCCCAGTCATTATCAACCAGTAATCAATAGGCCCTTTCCACTTTTCGATTTTCCAACCAAATACTTTCTCGTAGAACTTGATAGCTCTTTCAGGTTTTTTGCGTCTATCTCGAAATGAACAACTCTTGGCAATTCTATCACCTTGTCAGACAAGTTTACACTTATGTATTATCTAGTCTTTGCTGAATAAGTCTTCGTGTTTGCCTTCGTCGATTTCTTTCTGTATCTCACGTGGATCTTTGCCTTCAGCCGTGATCCCCATGCTAACGCATGCCCCGAGGATTTCTTTAGTCGCGTTCTTGAGGGTTCTTGACAGTAGCTCTGGACGCTTCATCTTGGCTATACGAACTACTTGCTCAAGTGTAAGGTTTCCGACTTTCGCGCTGTGCGGAGTCGCCGAGCCCTTCTCAATCTTCAACTCACTAACTATCAAAGCCGAAGTAGTGGGCGTTCCAATAGTAACCTCAAAACCTTTGTCAGGGTCAACAATCACCTTGACTGGAACCTTCATTCCAGCATAATCCTTGGTTAGCTCGTTTATCTTGTTCACAATCATCATTACGTTAACGCCTAGCGGGCCTAACGCCGGTCCCAAGGGTGGTCCAGCATTCGCTTGCCCTCCGGCGACGAGCAACTCTACAACTTTCTTGTCAACCATCTACGTTTCACCACTTTCTCCTCTATCTTTCTCCACTATCTTCACATAGTCAGAATTAACCGTTATCGGCAACGTGAAGCTTGCCTCCAACAGCTCCAACGTCACTTCCGCCTTGGCTTTGTCGATGCGCGTTATCTTCGCGCGCATTCCCTTGAAGGGTCCGCCTGTAACTTCAACGATGTCTTCCTCGCTTAACTCGTCAATTATCGGTTTTCTAACGATGTACCTTTCAATCTCAGAAAAGCCCACGATGCCTGGGATTCTTGAGCGAACGTGCCTGACACCTGCAATGGCCTGTTCCACGAGGTGAGGCCCTTCAGCCTCTACGAAAACGTATCCTTTCAGAGCCTCAGGAACTAAAATGGCTCTTATTGGCACTTTTTCCATCCCCACCTTCGCAGCTATAAGCCTGGCCACGTTCTTTTCCTGACCGGTGGTTGTTTTTATAGCGAAAATCTTCGTTGCGGAAGCTTCATTCTTCTCCATGAACGTTTTCTTCCTTCTAGCCTGTCGTGGAATAGCCGGGCTGTAAGACAGAAGACAGCAGTTTGATGACAAACCCGATTAATCCAATTGCGCCTATGCCTAAGAAGCAGATCCTTATTGACAGCCAAAGCTCAGTTCTTCCTGGTTTCACAGCGAGTTTCAGCGTTCTTGCGCATTGAGCTAGGAACGATCTTAAACCCATGGTACATCGCACACTCAACATTTCAGATCGAATATAAACGTTGCTGTAGCAAAGCTCTGAAGAATAGAGCAGGACATTTCTATTAACTTTTCCTTTTTGCGCAGACTAGACTTTATCAAAGGGCAAACCAATTTCGTCAAGCAGTCTAACAATGCACGGTTTGTCTTCACCCTTAATCCCTTTCCAATCCAGAACAGCATGATCAACTCTCTCCAGAGTCCGCTCTACACATTGCTTGAGCATTTCAGCATCCAGCTTTGAAATAGCATATTTCGGAATTATATGTCCAAATGCCAGCTTGCCTTCCAAAGCTATCTTGGTGAACTTGGCATTATAGTGGGGCCCACCTATGCCTAATACGGCTTTGGCTGGATGATCCCAAAAACTTGAACATGCACCTATTGTGGCTCTGGCAACGACATCGGCCGCCCTCAGATCGGCCCATTGCCTTGGCGAACTACCCAGCTCAGCGAACATTGTCGGCACGTCCAAGGATGGCCCGTGATGAGTGCCCTCATACGAAACCTCATAGTCAAGCTGCAACTCCAGTTTGAGCTGCGCCATGGCCGTTAACGCCTCGCGCATAGCGTTTGCAGGTGAAAATGAGACCTTTCTTGAAAGCCCACCTAGTTCTGCTTCACTCAGGTTTCCTGATGTGTGAACTGATAGTGTTGGTGTCCCGCTTTCGCTGCTGTGTCTAGAAATGAAGATTACGAGTTCAATGCTCGTGAAATGGTCAGTTAGGTTTTGCGCGTAGATGGATTCTTCGTTCAAGGTTATGAGTTTGACCTCTCTATTGTTGACGGTTGATTTGTGAACAGGGGTTTCTTGAAATTTTTCAGAGGTTCTTTCGAATTGGCAGTTGTTTAGGATTTGGTTTTTGATGTTTAGGCTTGCGATGTCCTTGTTTGATGAGACTATCAGAATGATTGCTTTTCCCCTCTAACTGTTTCTATGAATGAACGGCAAAATAAGTTTGCGCCAAATAGGATGGACTTGCGGACTGGTTGTTAGTTCATTGTTATGTCTGCTGGGTTTTAAAATCGTGACAAAAACCCCTTCGAGTGAAGAAAAGCTTTATTACAAAAGAGCAGGGTTTGGTTTGAGAAAGGTGAGAATATGCACCTAATCAACTTTGGGAACTTGACAGGTCAACAGCTCACCGAAATGATTGACAAGGGCATCGAAATCAAACACAACCCAAAAAAATACGAAAGTGCATTAGAGAGCAAATCTGCAGCACTTATTTTTCAGAAAACTTCGACAAGAACCAGAGTCTCTTTTGAGGTCGCAATGACTCAGCTGGGCGGCCACGCACTCTTCATAGATTGGCGGACAACAAACTTCGCAATGGCCGACATATCTGATGAAGTGCAGTACCTCTCGCGCAACGTTGACTGCATAATGGCGAGAATGATGAAAAACGCAGACTTGACGAGAATGGCAGATGCCTCGCACGTTCCAGTAATCAACGGGTGCGACGAGAAGTATCATCCAAGTCAAGCCATTGCTGACTTGATAACGGTCAAGGAGAAGAAAGGCAAGCTTAAGGGTGCAAAACTCGTTTACATTGGCATCCATAACAATGTCTGCAACTCGCTGATCGAAGGATGCACAAAAACAGGAGTCAAAATCACCACAGTTACACCGATCTTCAATGAACCAACAAGAGACGACGACCTCTTGAAGAAAGCAAAGAAAACAGGGCTTTGGGAAACCAATCTGGACGTTAAAGCAGCGGTCAAGGACGCAGACCTCGTCTACACAGACACATGGGTGGACATGGAGTTCTTCACTAACCCCAAATATGCTTCTGAAAAGGAAAAACGTGTAAAGCTCATGATGCCTTATCAGATAAACAAAGAGCTATTAAAAGGAAGCAACGCTTTCGTCATGCATGACATGCCCATACACAGGGGATACGAGATTACCTCCGATGTCATAGAAAGTTCGAAATCCGTGATATACGAACAAGGCGAGAACAGGCTCTACTCAGCGAAAACAATATTCCTAAAGCTGTTGGACAAATACTAAAAGATCAGACCTGCAACTACCTCAATATCATTTCCACGAATTTCTCTGGATCAAACTGCTCCAAGTCGTCATAGGCTTGTCCCGTTCCAATAAACAAGATAGGTTTTTGAGTCACGTATGTCACGCTCAAAGCTGACCCGCCTTTAACATCAGCATCAGCTTTGGTCAGTATCGTGGAATCTATGCTTACTGATTTGTGAAACTCCTCAGCCTGCATGACCGCATCGTTGCCTGTAAGCGAATCCACGGTTAACACCGTCATATCCGGCTTGACAACTCGTTTGATCTTTTCAAGCTCGCTCATCAGGTTTCGATTCGTCTGCATCCTTCCAGCCGTATCAATCAAGACCACGTTTATTCCATGTGCCTTCGCATGACTTATCGTGTCATACGCTACAGCTGCTGGATCTGCACCGTATTTATGCTTGACCATTTTTATACCAAGCCTCCTAGCATGCTCTTCCAGCTGCTCAATTGAGCCAGCACGATAAGTGTCGCTGCAAGCAAGAACAACCGAATAGCCCCTCTTGTTGAAGAAGCGCGCCACTTTGGCTATCGTAGTGGTTTTTCCGGTGCCATTTATCCCAACGAAAACCATAGTGTAGGGTTCTTTTTTCCTGCGCTTCTCTTCAACGGCCTTCAACAAATCAATTCTTTCATTTGTAAGCATGACGCCCAAGAGCACGTCTCGAAGGTTTTGCTCCACTATTTTTCTTCGATCCTCAAGCCTTTTGACCTGAACCCCGTTCAGCCGTTTCTCCATCTCATCACATATTCTTTCTGCCACGGGGAAGGCAACATCATTTTCCACGAGACTCATCTTAAAATCAGAAAGTATGGGCCGCAGATTTTCGCTTTTAAGCTCGGCTGTCGTGACCTTACTTACTAGTCCCTTTAGCCCTTTCTTGAGCTTCTCAAACATTTACCGGAGGATTCCCCTCTCGCATTTCAGCTATTTGCGCTTCGATTTTCGCTCTGTCTTCATTAATCTTGTCCACCACTTGACTAAATTGTTGTTGAAGCGACATCCTTGCCTTGTCAAGGTCTTCGAGCCGTTTCTTCACAACCTCTTTTGCCTCTGGCAGAGCCTTCTCAACTGAAACGCCTGCACCTATTCCCACGATCAGTTTATCAGTGTTCCCAAGTCTCGCTTTAACATAGGAGCTACCACCTATCGGGACAAGAAGCTCAGTGTCCTCCTTTTCTTTCCCCAAATCCTCAAGCGTCATACTCGAATAGGTCAGATCCGTGAGGACAGCATTAATCATGTTGAGCCTAGACTGAATAGTCTCAGCTGTCTGCTCAAGAAACCGCAACTCAACCGTTAACTTACGGAACTCTTCCTCACTTTTACTTGCCAACTTTCTCTTCTCCAGTCACAAGTTTCTTCAACATTGGATTCACTATCTCTTCCGGTGGAACTTCCTCGACACTCAATATCTTCACGTGAAAACGTTTGACGCGGTGTCTGCTACCTAGTTCAGCGTAGACCTTCTCAACAGCATGCTCTGGCTTGGCAGCTAATATCTCTTGTTTGAATGAGGTTTCCAAGTTGGGCTTGTGGATTTCACCTGTTACTCTGAAGACTTTCAATTTCTGCGTCCTCCTTGACAACATCCAAAGCATTCCCAATTATAAACATCTCGGGTCCAGTTGTTAATGAACCCACGATGGCTGTATGGCGATTGCAGATCAGACCTGCCCCAACGAACGGTATTCCACAATTGATTGTGCCTACATCAACAGGAACCTTGAACGTGTCTTCCAGAAGTTTTCTTTCAGAATCCGTAAGCAAGGGATGGGCTAAAACCCCCTTGTTTGTTGCAACCGCTAATGAACCCACGTAAGGGAGACCAGCGATCTCGCCAGTGACCGTTTCGACTCCCAGAGTCTCAGAGATTCTCCGGATATCGTTCTCTCTCAACCGAGGATCAACGACGGCGCCACGATCGTTCGCCAAGACTAGGTTGCCATATGCGGTCTTCTTGGTTTCCATTACCGCGATGCTCCCTTTGAAAACGGACTTGAGGGCTTCAAGTTCTTCCTGCCGAACATAGTTTGGAAGCAGTATTCCATTTGAGTTTGCGCATGCCAAGGCTCCGATCAAGACTGAAGCGCCAATTGTTGAATGAACCAGTTTGGCTTTGAGCCACTGCGCCAGTCTTTCAGCCTTCTTTAGGGGAACGTATTTTGGAATTATCACAATGTCATCTGTGGCTAAAGAGTAAACGCCTACGTTAACGCTTCCACCTAGGCTGGACAGGTAGATGGCCAAGGATCAGTCTCCTTCAGCCAAATAAACAGTCACATTGCCTTCCTTATCTTTTGCAGCTCTAACACGGATTTTCCTAGGAGGCTTCTCTATTCCTCGACTCCACATTCTCAAGTTTACTTCGTTGCTGATGATAAGCCTGCTTACTTCTTCTTCCTCAGTCTCCTTGCGAGACTCCAGCTTCATATGCTTGGTAATAAAAGATTTCAGCATTCGCATGGCCCTTGGTGCCCGCCTTCTCGGGGGCGTGATCCAAGCCTTGCCCAAAGGAACCGTGTAGAATCTCTCCTCCACTATTTCCTCTTCTTCCGCTGCCTTCTCTTCTTTCGGCTTTTTGACCTTCTTTTCCTCGGCGAGTTCTTCCTTCTTCTCTTCCGCTCCTTCTACTGCTTCAGGCTTTTCCTCTCGGGCTTCTTCCTTGGTTCCTTCTTTTTCAGCTTCTTCAGCTTTTGGCTCTTCAACGGTTTCAAGTTGTTCTTCCGACACTTCTGTTTCAGTTTCTTCTGTGACTTCCTTGTCTTTGAGTTCTTTCTCTTCTTTCACCATTGACAACTCCTCCCTTCTAGGCTCTCAACTTTCTTGTCCGCCATTGTCGCCGCTTCGGGTGAGTTCTGAACTCTCCGCCTGTCCTAGATATCACCCATGTTGGCACTGCTCTCTTCTGCTTTCCAGCGCTCGCTAGTCTCCGTTTTTTCGCTGCCGGTTTGTTTCTAGCCATGTTCACTTCCTCATTATTTTTGGTTCACGTTTACGTGACTGCAGCTGGGTGAGTATCTGTCTTAACTGTCCGTCTGACAAGGGTATTGGAATTTTTCCTTGTTGTGCAAGTTGGATTAGTTGCAACTCCAACTGCCCGGTAAATTCTGGTCGAACCATCTTCAGAGTTGTTAGCCTTTGCCGAGCCTCTGGACTCAAGATACTCCTCAGCAGTGCTTGTTTCTGCATCTCAAGTTGTTGCTGTGTTTGAGTTTCCTGCTGCTCGTCAACTGTTTGCCGTCGTAACGCTGAAAGCTTTCTTTTCCGAAGCTCTTCCAGCTCATCATCGGACACCTCATTCACCTTTCTGATACTTCGCTAATTCTGGGATCTCCTTCACTAGTTCCTTGCAGAGTTCATCCGATAGCTCCTGCAGAAGCTTTCTTCCTTCTTTCGTCACTTTCCTGCCTTTAGGCTTAACCGTTTCAACAAAGCCCGCGGTCTCCAGCTGCTGCAATGCCTTTCTTACTGGTGATCCACCTGCTTTTGCAGCATGCGCCGGCATAGAACCGTGCCTTTTCCCTCCTCCAAAATCGGCTCTCAACTTTTCCGCTCCCAGCGGACCGTGAACGTAAATCTTGCGTAGTACGGAGGCGCACCTGGTAAACCACCAGTCAGGGTCATACGGTTCCTTCTCCGCGTGCGAGCCAGTCTTTGCCATGCTTGCCCATGCGGGAGGCGTTACTGCATCCACATTTTCCTTCAGATACTTAGCTAGTTTTTCGATGAGCTTTGATGCTGGAACATCGTAAGGCGTGACCAAGATACTTTATCCTCTTGAGTTTTCCTCCAGTAAAATCAAGAAGCCTAATATAAAGGCTTTCACTTTTTGCGGCTTTTGTATAGCATGAATGTGTGTCCTCTAATCTCAACCAGAGCCGCCCCAGCTTGCTCAGCGATTTTCTGGGCAAAATGCTTAGCATCGACGTCTGCAAGGGCGGTTTTCAAAATCTTCACTTTTACCATCTTGTTCTTATCCAGCTGTTTCCCAATCTCTTTCAAGAGCTTCTCCGAGGCTCCACCTTTTCCAATCAGAATCGTTGCTCTCTCATCACCTAGATGGCGCTTAACGAAACGTTTCTTTCCAGCAGTCAACTCACTCATGCTTCAAGCTTCTCCTTGCTCTTTCCCAAGGGAATACGCATGTGTTTACCACAACTTAAACACGTAATAACCATATGCGGCTCTCTTCTTTGCTGTATACGCACGCGACAGTTCACGCCCGGCAAGATAAAGCTTTTACAGTGCCTACATACTTGATGCCTATATTCTTTTGGCAGACGAAGCCGCACTGACATGGCTATTTTTCTGGCCAGATCAACATAACGTTGCGCCAAATTGGGATCTTCATTGAAGATCTCATTTGCCAAGTGAAAAAGTGTCTGAATGCGTTGCATGGCTACTCGTCGCGTGTCAGAATCCACTGTTACAGTCCTCGCTCCAATAGCAGATTATACGTTACAATGGTAGAATTAGCTTTTTGGATGAAGATGTTTATGTCAAGAGTCATTTCTTCTGCAAAACTAGAAACCCTATATTTCTTGTTTTGAAGAAACCCAGTTTCTTGTACATATGGATGGCAGGCATGTTGTCCCTTTTTACGAACAAGCTTATTATTCTTCCTTTCAGGGCCAGCTTTGACGCCAACGCTGACGTGCATGCTGTTCCGAGTCCTTGACCTCTCCATTTATCATCTGTCACTATGTTGCCGAGTTGTGCGATTTGAGGTGTGACTAAATGCACGCCAGCAGCGCTTACGATTTTTTCTTGGTGTTTTACGCAATAGTAGGGACCAGTTTTGTACTGTATAGGTGTCCATGCTTCAGCATGTTGCTCTTCATAGAATTTGTTCAGCAACTCCAGCTCGTCTTTTCTTACTCTGACAGCTCTGACACAAAACGGCTCAACAGGTTTAGGCGGATTAGCGATCATTTGCTGTTCAGACCTGCACTGCAAGACTGCTGAGTAATCGGTGAATAGATCAATTTCATCTGGTTGGCAAAGAGAAATGAAGTTGCCAGAAATCCTACTCATTGCTTTTCTGACGAGTGCTTGCTTCGCCTCAGCAGTGATTGCTCCAAAAACTATGCTAGGCGTAGAATAGGCACGATAGATGGAGCATACACCTATTACTGCACTATTCTCAAGGGCACTATAGACTTCACTGACTTCTCGAAGAGGCGAGTACAGGTCGCCGAGAGGCAAGACGTTCACAACAGGGTTTCTTGACAAAAGCTGTCTACATGCTTTCAGTAGGCCCTCAGAAGAGACTTTGGTTATCTGCAATTTTCTACACGTTGAACTTAAACGTTACGTGTCAGGAGTTGACGGAGACATTTGATTTCAATGAAAGCATCGTTCGTCATGTTCCTTCTAATATCAATTAGCCGGATTCCAAGAATATGCATTCTTCCTTAGAAACTGGCTGCAGAAAGCTACTAGGCTTCTTGGCTCTTAGGTTCTCTCCATTTTTCTATGACCAGTCTATCGTCTCCACTTTTGAAGCTCACTTTGACGGAAACCGCGTCGGTTCCTCTCTTCGTCCGATCATAGTCTTTAAATGGAAACATGCTGTCTTCAGCCAAATCAAGTGGCAAGTAGATTAGGTATTTGCCGTCTTTTCTCCTGAAAAGGCGTCCTCTTCCATCATTGACCATTCAACATCACACACGACTCTGTTTGATACCTACGACACCAAGAAACATATTTAAGATTTCCCATGTCAAAAGCATTATACTGTTCACGATCTAGACAGTATTTTCAATCGTGGACAAGAACCATAAGCATAGACACAAACAGAGCCAATATTATTAAATAATCTTCAACAAACTGTTTCAGCGGTGAACATAGTGCCGTGCACAGTCATAGCTGGAGGATTCTGGGGGGACGAGGGCAAAGGAAAAATAATATCTTACCTAGCCCTGAAAGAACCGCTGGACTTCTGCATTCGAACAGGCTCAGTCAATGCAGCCCACACAATTTGGCTCAAGGGCAAACGCTACGCGCTCCACATGGTGCCAGGCGGTTTCGTAAATGAAAAATGCCGCTTACTGATCGGTGCTGGCTCAAACGTTGACGTTAGACAGTTTTTCGAGGAAGTTGAAGCAACAAACGTGAAAAACCACATAGGCGTGGACAGCCAAGCATCCATAATCGAAGAGAAACATTCCATGCAAGATAAGGCAAGCGCTCATCTGAAGCAAGTAGTAGGTACAACAGGGAGAGGTGTGGGCCCTGCGATCGAAGAACGTGTTCGCAGAACAGCAAAACTGGCCCGAGACATACTTGAACTGAAACCTTACTTGGCTGACGTATCGACAGAAGTCAACGATGCAATCGACGAAGGAAAAAAAGTGTTGCTTGAAGGAACGCAAGGATTGATGCTTTCGCTCTTCCATGGGACATATCCATATGTAACTGGCAGGGACACAAGTGCATCGGCAATATGCTCCGAAGCAGGTGTCGGTCCCACCAGAATTGACGACGTTCTTGTCGTGCTCAAATCATTCATGACACGTGTCGGAGCAGGCCCATTGCCAGGAGAGATATCAAAAGAAGAAGCACAAAAACGCGGCTGGTTTGAGACAGCTGCTGGAACTGGCCGCGACAGACGATCTGCGCCATTCAACTTTGAGCTGGCGAAGAAAGCTGTAACAATCAATGGAGCCACAAAAATAGCGATAACGAAGCTTGACTGCGTTTTTCCAGCATGCCAAGGCGCAAAAACCGATAATGAACTTCCCAGCGAAGCAAAAACGTTCATAAATGAAGTCGAGAAACGGACAAGTGTCCCTGTCGCGCTAATCGGCACCGGACCCGAGGCACTTGACATAGTTGATAGAAGAAAATGACGCCGGATTCGTCGCCATTTCCGATTCAAGCGCAAACGGTCCCCTAGCTCATTTCGACTTTCAACCAAGAAGCAAAAGGATGATAAAATCATGCACGTTAAAGCTGTGTGCTTTGATCTTTACGGTACTTTAGCCGTTGTTGAGAAGGCAATAAGTGAAACTCAAGCCTCAGACTTCCTTGTCAGTCGCGGGTATGAGGTTTATCCACAAGCACTTGGGGCAGCTTGGCACTACGTTTCTTTCGTTGACTATCCTAAACTCGGTTACAAATCCTGTAGAGCAGAGATCAAGCATGTGCTGGAGAGATTGGGCATCAAGCCAGATTCCCAAACATTGAAAGACCTTACCGAGCAGTATGAACGCAACACGTGGAAAATCTTTCCAGACGCTGAAAAAGCGGTAGACATGGCAAAAGATTCTCAGCTGAAGACAGCAATAGTCACTTCGATCGCACGTTTCAAGTACAAGAAAGCCCTGAGGCCCATCTGGGACAAAATAGATGTGCCTGTTGATGGCTATACTTTCCATTGCGAGAAGTCCAACCCACGGATTTATCTAAGAACACTTGAGGTTCTTGGCGTCAAGGCTTCCGAGGCTGTCATGATTGGCGATGAACCAGAACTGGATATTTTACTTCCTAGAAAGCTCGGGATGAAAGCAATCCTTCTGGATAGGGCAAAACAGTATTCTAACGAAGAGTGCAGAGAAGCAGACGCAATTGTAAACAACTTGCGTGAAGCAATGGAAATCGTCAAGAAAATCTGAGCAAAACCAAAATAACTGTATGCTCCACGTTTTCTAAGCAAGAGGTCGGGTTTCGACGCTAAGGAGAAGCCACAGACTTGGATTCGGCTTTCTTTCTCACGTACTGAACAGGGACTTGAAGCTGCTTTTCGCGGTCAACTCGGTAGGCTCGTTTGGCGACGGCCTTTATGCTTATCTGCTACCAGTCTATTTGACTGAGAACTTGGGGGCCAGCCCTGAGGAAGTTGGCATACTTTATGCGGCAATGAGCTTGTGCGCAGCTTTGACTTTGCTTGTTGCTGGGATGCTGGCGGACAAGTATGACCGCAAGAAGATAATGATTGTAGGATGGCTTGCATGGGTGCCAGCGCCATTGATATTCTCTCTCGCCCGAAACTGGCTTGATGCCTTGCCGGGGATGATGCTTTGGGGCGTCTGGCTGGGCGGTCCAACAGTCACGGCTTATGTGGTTGCAACTGCTGATAAGAACAGGTTAACTTTGACGTTCACTACTATCTCGGCGGCTTGGTCTTTGGGGTATATTTTCTCTCCAGCTTTGGGCGGTTATCTAGGTGGAATATTCGGTATGCAGCTTGTCTTCCTTCTCGCCAGCTTCTTCTATTCAGTATCGTGCTTTCTCCTTATCTTTGTCCGCAGCCAACATGCAGCAACCTCTGCCCAGAAGCCTTCTCAAGTTACCTCATCATTCTTCAAACTTATCAGAACAAGAGCCCTGCTGAAACTGTCAGGATTCTTCGCTGCAATAATGTTCGTAATGATGATGTTTCGACCTTTTATTCCCCAGTTTCTGGCAAAAGTATATGGATTTGACAGGTTTGAAATTGGTGTCCTAGGGTCAGTGTGCTTTCTCGGATCAGCAGTTCTTGGAATAGTTATAGGCAGATTCGGGGACAGAACGAAGAAGTCGAATGCCATCGTTGCTTCCCTGATCCTGTCGAGCGCTTCAGTGATATTGCTCGCTCTGTCAAACAATTTCATAGTTTTGTCAGTCACACTTTTCCTTGCAGGCGGCTCTTACATGGCTTGGTCTCTCCTGAGCGCTGTGGTGGGACCATTGGCTCCGGAGAACATTCGCGCTCGCTGGATCTCTATTCCACAAACAGTAAGCATGTTCAGCTCGTTCATTGCTCCCTACGTTGGTGGGATCCTGTTTGGTGCTTCACCGTACTATCTCCTGATCGCGGCTGCTGCCGCCTCATGCATAATGGCTCTGTTGGCTGCCACTGCACTAGGAGATTAGTGCACCTAAAATGCTGCGCTCACGGAAACTTTATTATTGAGCAAGTCTACGCGACTTCCATTCAAGAAGGCGCAAAATATGGGCGGATATGGTGAACGCCGAGTCATATCCACTACAGCCATTGTAGTGCTTGTGCTTGTAGCAGGATTAATAATCGGAGGAATAACAACAGCCTACTTAAGTCTCACGCAGCTCACGGAGTTGAGAAACGATGTTTCAGCCCTTGAGGGCCAAGTTTCCAAACTCTCGGGCAATCAAACTGTTACTTACCAAAACATCACGATCTATCAAAACAGCACGGCGCTTATAGAACTGTACGAAAGCGTGAAGGATTCAGTAGTCATGATCCAAGGTAAGACCAGCGGAGAAATTGTCCTAGGTTCAGGCTTCGTCTACAATTATTCAGGGGCAATGTTTGTGATTACTAATAATCATGTTGTGCATGGCACAACCGACATAAGTGTAACGTTCCTAGACGGTAACGCCTACGCGGCACAAGTGAACGGAACGGACGCATACTCTGACCTAGCAGTTTTGCATGTTGACGCCCCTGAAAGCGAGTTCAAACCTCTTGATGTTATCAGTTCATCAACGTTGTCAGTGGGTGAGCCTGTGATCGCCATAGGAAACCCCTATGGTCTCGTGGGCTCATTGACGACAGGTGTGGTCAGTGCTCTTCGAAGAACTATCAGCGAAGATTACGCCGGAGGCTTTGCGATAGCAAATGTCATACAAACAAGTGCGCCAATAAACCCCGGAAACTCGGGCGGTCCACTGTTGAACTATATGGGCAAGGTTGTGGGCATAACGACGGCGATCGTTAGCGACTCACAAGGATTGGGGTTTGCGATTCCTTCAAACACTATACGCAAAGAAATACAATCATTGATAACGAATGGCAGATACGAAAGCCACTCGTACCTAGGTCTTAGAGGAACAAGCATGGACTATGATGCGGCACAAGACTTGCACGTCAACATAACCTACGGATGGAAGGTCACTGAAGTCACACCAGGCGGGCCATCATACAACGCAAGTGTACAGGTCGACGACATAATAGTCGGCATAAACGGAACAACCGTAAGAAACGGCGAGGAAATGTCGAGCTATCTTGAAGAGAACACGCTACCAAACGAACAAGCAATCCTCAACATCAGAAGAGGCGATGAAACGCTTAACTTGACGATTACTTTGGGGAAGAGACCCCCTCCCCCAACCTAAGCCTGAGACACCGATCCTGCACAAAATTGATAGATAATGAGTTGTTATGGGAACCCTGTGCGGAAACTCGCTCAGATACTGTTGGACTCTTCCTTGGCAATGCACGCAGCTGAGTTCACTCGTCTTTTTCCAAGTATTTGAACGTGAATGGTTTCACCAAAAGCTCTGGCCTCTTCATGCTGATTTTGAAACTCGCTACATCTTTGAGGCTAGGATCCCAGTCTCTCCGAAGCTGATTGATCAATCTCGTGTAGCTGCCATAGTCCTTATGCAACGACACCATTACGCTGTTCATGCCAATGCCTTCGCCATCTGAGGCAAAGACTACGCATGGCTGCTTGCTTGTCCATTTCTTCGCTTCCTCCATCAGCTGAGGCTCAGGTGGTTCCTGAAACCTCAAAAAAGTGAACGCTATTATTTCATATCCCATTTTTGCTAGATCTGGTATGATTGTATATTCTTTTATGAAGCCCTCTTTTTCCAGCGCGTTTCTTTTCCGAGTTACGGTTGGCTGTGAAACCTTCATAGACTCGGAAAGCTCTCTATCGCTTCTTCCTGCGTCTTTGACTAGTTCGAACAGTAGTCTCAGTTTTTCCTCTTCTTTCTTGCTCAATTCTTAGGCTCCGACTACTAGGTGCGCGCTTGATTTTAATAGCTTTTGCATGGAAGAACACGTCAAACGATACTTTGATGCCTTTGCAGCCCCCTGATCGTAATTGGCTTAAAGTTTTTCGTATTCACAACCATTCCATTGGCTGAAATTCTGGTCAATGGCGACCCATCCCCTCCCCCAGTCTTCAAAAAACGCGGACGTAAGCGAGACAAGATGATGAAGCTCGCTATTTAGTCTATCTCGCGCCGATGCTTTCGCCAACGCCATTTTCAATTCCTGCTTGTGGAATTGCTAACTCGAATCTTGCGGTTTTGAACCATGTTTTGTGATTAGGTAATTGACATGCGTCGTCGCGCTTCGCTGTCTATTGTCTTCAGCAGTTTGAGGAGTTGCTTGCCCTTGCGTTCTTCTTCTTTTTCAGAAACTGTGTTTTTCTCAGGGCACAGATCGTCTCGTACTATTCCTTCTTCTTCGCCGTAGATGACCGGGTAGATGCGGCATCCTCGGGGTCTCAGTCTGTAGACTTTGCAACGGCGTTTTTCAGTGTTATAGAATACGCATGTTCCTCTGTTGTTTCGTAGTTGAGCCGTTCCTTTCTTGCCGAAGTGAACGAAGCTTCTTGTGGGGTAGCCTAGCTTCTCCAAGGCTGTTATGTCGGCATTAGTCATTAGCATTTCTGTTTCTTCGCAGCATAGACCGCAGTGTGTGCATTTCATCGATCTAGTCAGGTTTGGTTTCTCTATTTTAGGTTTCGTAGCCATCTGTTTCGGAGACTTCTGATTGGCTATCCGCTTGTTAGAAAGATTTGGAGAGTCAACAGTTCCGCCCACGCCACGTTCTTGAGCGGTATCTTGAATGTGTTTTCGCTTCTGTATGGAATGCATTCGACGAAGGCTCTTTTTTCATACTCGTCTCTTCGAATGCCTGATAAGAGAACGTTGATTATTACTGAGCCGTCTTTGAGGTGGAGATTGACGTTTCTTCCGAGAAAGGACTTAGCTGTGTTCACGCTGAAAGCTTCCATTTTTCACCACTCCGTATCGTTTGTTGCTATTCTGCTCCAGCAACGTCTGCAGATTGGAAGCCTTTCTCCCCTGATTTGGATGTAAACTTCAATATCGTTATTCTTACAGTGTTCATGCCACGGATTTCTGCATCGTTCCATGAATCAACCTCCTGCAAGCAGATGTTCCGCCTTTTTGGCTTTTAAAACCGTCTGAGAAGCGACTTGTTTGCGTAGTGGAGAGAGATGAGTTAAAGTGAAGCCTTTTATAGGCACTTTGATCGATAGAAGCTTGGGTGCTTATGGATCCTGTCATAGCTCAAGTCAATGCTGTGTTTCAGATCATCATAGCCATCATCCTGTTGGGAAGCCTTGTCCTCAAGAAGAAGCGCAGATACTTTCTTCATGGAGCCACGATGCTGGTCGCGGTTGTGCTGAATGTGTCCTCCTTCTTGCTGGTCATGCTACCGTCTCTGCTTAGTTTAGCGATCATAGAAACACAGCCATTAAACGTAATCTCCGTAGTGGCTTTGGTTCATGCTTGCGTTGGCGCATTATGCATGATTCTTGGAGCAGGCGTCGTTGCGTCGTGGCATTTGCAGTCTTCAACCCAAGGTTGTGTAAAGCGAAGGAGGATGATGCGGTTGGTTTTGGTCTTGTGGTTGTCAGCTTTTGTGGTGGGTGTTGTCTTGTATGCGTTTTTGAATACAAGCTTCTCCATATGAACGCACACGCCCGCAGAGGCACATGACGATTGGAACGCTTGCTGAACAATGAAGTGAAAGCCTTTAAACTAGGTTATATTACGTTCAGTGAAGGCGAATAGACGAAATGCGAGCTGCATTGCTAAAGGATTCTGAGCAAGAGGTCACTGAGCTTCTGAGCAAGTTGATCAGTATCAACACGACTAACCCTCCTGGAAATGAGACGGCGGCAGCCAGGTTCTTGGCTGAAAACCTGAAGAAGGATGGTTTCAAGTGTGAGCTTTTCGAGTCGGCGCCGGGGAGAGGTAGTGTAGTCACGCGTTTGAAGGGGACGGGTAAGAAGCCTAGTCTGTTGTTGCTTTCGCATTTGGATGTGGTGGCGGCAAACCCGAAGGAGTGGAGTGTTGATCCGTTCAAGGGTGTTGTTGAGGACGGGTTTGTTTGGGGACGCGGTGCATTGGATATGAAGGGAATGACGGCTGTTGAAGTCATGGTTCTGAAGCTTTTGAAACGGAACAACGTGAAACTCAAGGGCGACGTGATTCTGGCTGCAACAGCCGACGAAGAAAAGGGCGGGGAAGCGGGGGCAGGGTGGCTGACTGAGAATCATGCTGACAAGGTTCGCTCGGGCTATGTGCTGAACGAGGGCGGGGGCATGGCCATGTCGACGAATGGGAAAAGCGTCTTCACCATTAACACGGCGGAAAAGGGAATACTGTGGTTCAAGGTTAAGGCGAAAGGCAGACCCGGGCATGGTTCTATTCCCGGCGCAGCAGACAATGCGATCTTGCGCATGAACAAGGTTATTGATATACTTGGGAACTATCGGGCTGAGATGACGCTCATACCGACGGAAAGACAGTTCCTGGTGGATGCTGCCAGAGAAGATAAGCTTCTATCCCAGCCTTTTTCGCTTCTGCTTCAGGACATAAGAAGGGGCGACCAGCTATTGGATATGCTTGCTCAGAAGGACAAGTACATGGCTGAAGAGAACAGAGCGAGGCTTCGAATGACTATTACGCCCACAATGATTCATGGTGGTGTGAAGGAGAATATTGTTCCATCAGAGTGTGAAGCAGTTTTTGATTGCAGGGTGTTGCCTGGACAAAGCCCCAAAGAGGCTCTGGAGATTGTGAAGAATTTGTTGAGAGATGTGGGCTTGGACAAACTGGATTTTGAGATTATCGAAGCCAGCGAGCCATCGGAATCTTCGTTGGACTCGCCGCTTTACGAGTTGATAGGCAAAGTTTTGAAGGAGTTTGAGCCGAATTGCTCGGTTACGCCGATTCTGCTTACGGGTGGAACTGATTCACGCTTCTTCAGGAAAACGGGCAGCGTATGCTATGGTTTCCATCCGGTGCATCCGGAGACGTCGTATTCTGAAATGCAGAAGACGATTCATGGCATAGATGAACGCATTTCGATCAAGAATCTTGTGTTTGGGACAAGTGTGCTTTACGATGTGGTTGAGCGGTTCATGACGTAGTGAAGCATTAAATATGTGTCTTGAGCGTGTTGTAGTGGTGTGTTAAGGGAGGATTTGGTTTGACAGCCATAGAAGTTGGGAGGATCTGCGTCAAGGCGACTGGTAGGGAAGCTGGAAAGAGATGTGTCATAGTTGATTTGGCTGACAAGAGCTTTGTGTTGGTAACTGGGCCGAAGTCTGTGACGGGCGTGAGAAGGCGGAGAGCGAACATCAATCACGTTGAGCCTCTTCAGGACAAGGTGGAAATCAAGCGTGGTGCAACTGACGAGGAAGTGGCTGATGCTCTTAAGAAGCTCGAAAAACAGAAAAAGTGAATCATGGAACTAAGCTGACCGCTAGTTAGGGTTTAAACTCTTATATTTCTAAACATTCTTTCTACGGTAAAGAGTGAATATGCTATGCCTAGAAGTGTTGCTCCATGGGAATTGCAGCGCAAACTGCTGATGAAAGCTGAGGACAGGACCAACCCTAAGTATGGGTGTAGACCCGAAGAAAGGCCGGCTGAGGAATACATGCGGTACGGAGTCATTAACTTGGATAAGACTGCTGGTCCAACGAGTCACGAAGTGGCTGCGTGGGTTAAGCGCATCCTCAAGCTTCAGGCGGTCGGTCACGGCGGGACTCTAGAGGCTTGAATCGTTAGAGCCAGGGAAATCCCAAGGTGACGGGCGTCTTGCCGATCACGTTAGCGGATGCCACGAAAGTTGTTCAAGCGCTGCTTCTGAGCGGGAAAGAGTATGTTTGTGTTATGAAGCTTCATGGTGAAGCACCTGAAGAGCGCATTAGGGGGGTTTTGAAGGAGTTTGAGGACGTTATTTACCAGCGTCCGCCCGTGAGGTCTGCGGTTAAGCGTCAATTGCGTACTAGGAGGATTTACTATGTGGATTTTCTGGAGATGGATGGACGGAACGTGCTTTTCAAGGTTGGTTGTGAGGGCGGGACTTACATTCGCAAGCTTTGTTTTGACGTGGGTGAAGTTCTGGGTTGTGGCGCTCACATGCAGGAGCTGCGGAGAACACGGGCTGGACCTTTTGTGGAAGATGATACGGTCACGTTGCATGATGTGGCCTATCAGTTTCTGCAGTGGCAGGAGAAGAAGGATGAGGGTATTTTGAAGAGGTTCATTCAGCCGATGGAGCGTGCCTTGGCTTTGGTTCCGAAAGTTTACATCAGGGATTCGGCTGTTGATGCGGTCTGTCATGGTGCAAGTCTCACCGCACCCGGCGTGCTGTCGCTTGAATCAGGCATCGATGAAGGTTCGGTGATTGCTGTCATGTCTTTGAAGGGCGAAGCTGTGGCGTTGGCAAGGGCTACGGTTGGGTCTGACGCGATGTTAGGCATGAATCATGGAATTGTGGCCAAGGTTGAGCGCGTGCTTATGCCGAGGAGTACGTACCTCAGATGTTGGAAGAGCGGCGAAAAAGCTGATGCCTAATAAAGACAAGGGCTTTGAGCATTATTTCACGGCTTTTCCAAAGTCAAGATCGAGATTTGGCATGATTCAGGCTTACCTTTGTGGTAGGTCGTTTGAGTTCATGACGGCTTCGGGGTTGTTTTCTAAGAGTCGTGTTGATCTTGGTTCAAGGCTTCTTGTTGAGAGTATGGTCTTGCCTGAAAAGGGTATTGTGCTGGACATGGGATGTGGCTATGGCACGGTAGGGATTGCGGCAGCAGTCTTTAATCCTAGATTGCAGGTTTTCATGGTAGATGTTAATATTCGGGCGGTTAGGCTTGCGAGGCGAAACGCTGAGATCAACAACGCTGAGAACGTGGTCGTCAAGCGTGGCAACTTGTACGAGCCTGTGAAGGATTTGGCTTTCGACTGTGTTCTTTCAAACCCTCCGGTGACTGCGGGAATGGAGACAGTTAAGGCCATAATTTCTGGAGCGCCTTTGCGCATGGCAAGAAATGGAACTTTCCAGATGGTTGTCAGGTCAAAGATTGGTGGGAAAAGGCTTTGTACGATTCTTGAGGAGGCTTTTGGGAATGTTGAGGTCTTGGCCCGTGGCAGTGGCTATAGGGTTTTGTTGGGGAGGAAGATTGTGAAGTAGTTGTTCTGTAGCAGTTTTTTGGCATTATGTTGGAAACTGGGGTGTGCGGTTTCTTGATTTGGTTGTTTTTTGTTGCTTTTTGTTGTTTTTAGTTGTGTGGTATCATGTTAGTTGGTTTAGTCCTTGTTGGAGGGTTGTTGTGGCCTTGAATTTTAGTTGTTCTGTGGCTTTGGCGGGGTCTCCGTAGCTGTGTTTTATGTCGCCTTTTCTGGGGGAGTCATGCTTTGTTTTCAGGGTTTTTTCCGTGGCTTTTTCTGTGGCTTGCACGAGTTGGTTTATGCTTACGGGTTTGCCTGTGCAGACGTTGAGGGTTTCGGCTGTGGTTTTCTGGTTTTCTAGGGCTAGTGTGATGGCTTGGGCGACGTCGTTGACGTGTATGAAGTCTCTGGTTTGTTCTCCGTCGCCCTGTATCGTGAAGGTGTCGTTGCTGGCTGCGGCTTTGAGGAGTTTTGTTATGACTCCGCTGTAGGGGCTGTTGGCGCTTCTGGGGCCGTAAACGTTGAAGGGTCTAAGGATGATCGTGTTGAGGGCGTATGATTTGGCGAATGCTTGGCAGTAGGCTTCGGCTGAAGTTTTTGATGCAGCGTACGGGGACAGGGGTTTAAGCGGGGTGTCTTCTTTTATGGGGAGCTTTTCGGTGTCGCCGTAGACGGCTGCGGAGGATGCGAGCACGAACCGTTTGACGCCTTGTCTGACGGCTTCCTGCAGGACGTTGAGTGTGCCTGTCGCGTTGACTTCATGCGTCGAGGCTGGGTCTAGAACCGATTTTTCAATGTCTATCAAAGCGGCAAGATGGACGACGGCGTCTGTTCCGCATGTGGCTTCGGCTATGGCTAGTTTGTCGCGGATGTCGCCTTTTTTGAGTTCGAAGTTGGCGAGTTTGGAGAAGGGCTTCAGGTTTTCTGGGTTTCCTGTGGTCATGTTGTCTAGGACGACCACGCTGTAGCCTTTACCGAGGAGTTTTTCGGTCAGGTGTGAGCCGATGAAACCTGCTCCGCCCGTTACCAGTATTTTTCGAAGCTTGTTCATGATTTTGCAACCTTTGGAGGGAATGATCAGTGAATTCCTAAATGTCCTGGACGCTCTTTTGTTGTTTGTGGTTGCTATGGAGGAGTTTGTTGTGAGGGTTTTTAAGGGTGGGAAGGTTACGGTTCCTAAGCGCCTGAGGGAGATTTTTGGGGTTGCGGATGGGGATTACGTGCGTTTGGCTCCAGTGGAAGTTCTGAAAAAAGAGGGTGCTGGCTGGGTCAGGAAGAAACTTGACTGAGGCGGTGTTTCAGATGAGTGCTTTGAAGCATGGGTTTTTCAAGCGGGGATTCATGCTGTGTGACCGCTGCGTGCTGAACGGCAAATGCGAGTCTTTTGCGCCTGGCGGGGATTGCGCCGTGGAGAAGCAGGCTTACGATTGGCTTTACTCTGAGCTGGTGAGCCAGTACGCGTTGGAAGGGTTGGCTGACGAGGTTTTAGTGGGAAGGGCGGCTATGTATCTGATCCGCATTGCGAGGGCCGAGGTTTATGAGGCTAATGTTGGGGTTTCCGGCGCTTCAGCAACGTGGGGAAGATACGTCGGCGAGTTGGATAAGGGTTTGAGGGTTATGTTGAAGGATTTGGCTTTGACGCGGAGTGAACGCAAGAAGCTTGAGAAGGATGAACTGTTGGTTGATGTTGACCGCCTGCTAGACGGTTTGGCAAAGAGGTCAAGGATTGAAGCCAGAATAATGCGGGTACGTTCTCCCACGGGCTTGCTTCTTGCAGACTGGGCAGCGGAAAGGCCCAAGCTCAGATCCATGATTAGAGGTGGCAAAAGTGGCAGAAACGTCAAGAGAGAGAAAGCTTCCGAAAAGCGCCGTTAAATCCTTGATCGAGTACTGCGAAAAACTGGCTTTGGGTAGTAGCGATTCTGCTCAGGAGATCTTCAGGCAGCATTTGGAATTGATGAAGAAGCATGGAGACTATTTCTTCGGCGATCCTTGGCCTCAGGAGCCGGTCGCGCAGTTTTGGCTGAGCGAGATAGAAGCAGAATTCATCGGAACGGGCAAGGGTTACACGGAAGAACGCAAAAGGTTCACGGTAGTATGCCTGAGAAGAAGCATTAGCTTAGAAGGCTTTGATCCAGAGCGCTTCACAGGACAATTCAAAGAGCTAGGAGAGCAAGCTTGCAGGAACTGTCTGGTTCCGGAAGCCATGCGGCTCAGAGAACAGATAGCAGCAAATGAGCAGCGCAAGAAGGAAAATGAAGAGGGAATGAAGTCAGGAAAGCCTTCATGGATGACAAAACAAATGCATGAATATGATAATAAGCCTGACGTGGTTAGGAGAGATGAGATGCGCCATGTTGAGCTGAGGTTCTACGACGGAGTTGGATTTGCAGAGGGCAAGAAGTGCGAGGTTAAGCACAAGTATAGATGCCCATTTGGGGAGGAGTCGGAGCGGCTTGTTGAAGAAGGCAGTAGAGCTAGATACGTATGGCGATTGGTGGAATGGTATGACAGCCACTGGAACCCCTGCCATTACCTTACCCCGTGTGTCAGCGACATGAAATGGTACCACTATGATGAACCTAGAATAATAGATGTGACGAGTTACGAGGATATTCTGAAGGCAGTTGAAGATGGCAGGCTGCCAAAGATATTGGAAGAACGCAAAAAGTACGAGAAAGAAACAGGGTGCCAAGATTGAACGCCCGCAAATAGAATGGTCGGGATTGTGTGCAGTATTTGTTACGCTTCGCATTATTCTGGTATCATTGGCATTATCGTGATTAGGTCGTCCTGCGAAGTTTCTACAGTGCACGCTGGCTGGTTCTTGAGTTGCTTGCGAGAGGCTACCACAAGCATGACCCATCCGACCATGAAGATGATCATTGCGATTGGCCAGAATAGCAGCCTGATTAAACGTCTGCGCAAGTGGTTCTTCACGTCTCCCCCACTTTTTGAATTTGACTTCTCAATGATGTTATGTGTCGTTATAGCTCTTATTAAGCTTAAATAAGTATCTTGGGAAGGCTTGCGTGTCTGAGCGATACGAGAGTTGTCTTGCACATTTGTGTTGATCATGTAGGCAGTAAGTGGTGGTAAGTGTGGGGTTACCTATGAGTGCCTTGTTCATGGATATTAGTGCTTTCGTAATATATAAGATTACAACACTGTCGCTTATAAGAACGTTTGAGTTGGATTATTATGTGAAATCAATGCGCGCTGGGCTTGTGGGAAGACCAGCACAAGGTTTTCCCAGCATGTTCTTGAGCACGCTGTGAGGTCAAATTGATGATTCAGTGCAAAAATCACCGTTGGATACTCCAACAGATACGCGTTCTTCTAGAAGATGTAGAACAGTGTTCTAGAAGATTGCGCTAGTTGTTTGTTTCAGTGAGCTTTAAATGGGGGCAAATGATGGATTTCGTGGAGTCAAGGGGAAGGGATGACGGAAGGGGTTAGTGAGGGATAATCTTGATCTTACTTAAGATTTCTCGGCCGCTCCCTTCAGGGAGGGTTTGCGACAATGGCAAGTATTGATCGTGCTAAGAGTGATGAGTTCAGGCGCAAGCTGAAGGATGACTGGGGACTCTTGTGGAAGGAGCGTTTTGACGATAAGATGAAAGCTGAAGGCGTTGCAGTGCAGGATTATCCGTTGCTTTTTGTAGACCGCGGGCACGTGATTTTCGCTAGCAGAGATGCTAAGACCCCTAGTTTTTCTGAGGTAGTCGAGTTCTGGGCGTCGCAGGGCTGCGTTTATGTTCCTGACCCTGTCGCTGGCGGCTGGGGCAAGTTTGCCAGAACCTATTTGGCTAGGCGTTCTGAAAGACGAAGGGTCTGGGAGTCCAGCGAGCGTTCCAATGGTGGTTGCGTGAGGCAGCAGTTGAAGAAAGGCGGCAGGGGCTGGCTTCACAAGTAAATCGCTGATTTCTTCGTTTGAAATGCTAATACGTTTTTGGATGTGTTTTCTATGGTAAGGTATAGGCGTCGATTTGAGATCATAGCGGACATTGTGAATGTTGCTGGCAAGGGTGCGAAGAAGACCAAGATAATGTACATTGCAAACCTGAGCTACAAGCTGTTGGAGAAGTATCTGGAGGAAACCCTGAAGGTTGGTTTAATCCACGTTGATAATGACAGTTACAAGGCTACGGAGAAGGGGCAGATTTTTCTAGAAAGGTTCGGCCAGTTTTCTAGTAAATATTCGAAGATTGAGAAGGACGTTGAAGCCCTCAAGTATGAAATTGAAGTTCTGGAGAGAATGTGCGCTCCAGAGGAGAAACCAGCCAATAACGGCGGCAATGGTCGGAGGAAGCTGGATGAACTGGTCCTTTAGAAGTTTCGCCAAGACGGCTCTAGCGTCTTCTGCGATTCTGATGCTCGTTGGACTAGTCGTGTGCGGTCCTCTCCATGCTAGCACGAGTGTAGGAACCTCTTCCAGAATAACTAATGCTGACGATGCTTTGAAGCTGGCCTTCAAGCGTGTCTTGGAAGCTGAAGGAGCAGGCGCGAACGTTTCTAGTTTGATGTCTGATTTGAATGAGGCTGGAGAGTTTCTTGCAGAAGCTGAGATGTCTTACAGGAATGGCAATTTAACCGACGCGGTAGGTTTGGCTGATCGTTGTTCAGGGCTAGCAGAGGCTGTTTCCATTGAGGCGGCGGCTTTGAAGGGTTCAGCCTTGGCTGATTCACAACGGGCTTTTCGGTCAACTATCATCTTCTCGACAGGGGGGACGTTTGCGTTTGTTGCGGTGCTGGTTCTGTTCTGGTTTTGGTTCAAGCGTGTCCATGCGAGGAGGTTGTTGGGGATGAAGTGTGAGGTTGGGTCTGATGTTGAAGCTTGAGAGTTACAGGCACACCTTCGCAGCTGTGGGCTTGGTCGGCGTTCTACTCATTGCGTCGCCCACGCTTGGATGGTTTGTTCATCTTCCTAGCGGAGAGAGATTCTCGGAGCTTTGGATTCTGGGTTCAGGGCACATGGCTGAAGATTATCCTTTCAACGTCAAAACCAATGATAGTTATCTGGTTTACGTGGGGGTTGGCAATCACATGGGCAAAGCGGCTTACTATGCGGTGTACGTGAAGCTGAGAAATATGACCGATGTCTTGCCAAATCTAACGGCTGGTACGTCTAGCCCGCTTGAGCCGTTGTATGAGTACCGCGCCTTCGTCGAAGATGGAAAAGCCTGGGAGGATGCTTTGTATTTCACGTTTTCGAATGTAACGATCCAAAACGGTGTGGCATTCGTTAAGACCGTGTCAGTTAACGGTGTCGTTTTAGAAGTGGAGAAGTCCACTTTGTGGAATTCCAACAACTTGGGATATTGCTTTCAGCTCTTTGCTGAACTCTGGATATACAACGCTGAAGCTAATGAGCTTCAGTATCACAATCGCTTCGTTACTCTGATGCTTAACATGACTGTATAATAGCGGTGGGCCAAGGTTTTTTGCCAAGAACGGTGTTGTGTTTTTCACAATTCTCAGAAATTACTAGTTGATGGTTACGAGAGCAGCGTCAAGCGTCTTGTAGGGCACGCCAGATTGCTATTTTGAATCTAAAGCAACGGTTCTCGTGTACCTTTGTCTCAATTGTTCTAGAAGTTAGTTCCTTGTTTGTTTAAGTAAGTCTGCATGCAGAGTATTACTTGATTAATTCGCTCAAGGGGACGGCAGGTTCGGCAAATTTGAAAGATTCACTTGAAACGCGGAAAGTGGAAAATCCCATGGCAAAACCTGTGTTAAGTAAGGCAATGGAGGAAGACGTTGTCGGTGCTCTCAGTAATGAACGATTTGTCTCGGGTGAGAACGTCTCAAATTCGGAGAGGAGTCTGCGAAGTACTGCAGTGAGCACTGCGTGATGTTAACTTGTTCATGACAAACCCGTGGCGAATCGCTTTGTCGGTCGTAGGTGTCATCCAGATGGCAGGTTGCCAAAACGTGGTGCTACTCCAATCAGAAGCAGGCAGCGAATCCTCAGGTTACTTCCTGTAAAAAAAAGGATAGTTGAAAGAAAAAATGAACCGAAGCAGACCTTATCCTCACATTAAAGTGATCATTCCAACTCTTAACGAAGAAGAAAATATCTATGACATAATCCACCATCTGCGCTGTTTAGGTTTCCAAGATATATTGGTCGTGGACGGGCACTCGCATGATAACACCGTTGAATGTGCCCGAAAGCTGGGGGCGAAAGTCATGCTTCAGAACGGCGAGGGAAAAGGCGGGGCATTGCGTGAGGCTTTTGAGGAATGTCTTGACGCAGACGTAATTGCGATGATGGACGCCGATGGCTCGATGGACCCTAAGGAACTGCCCTCATTCATCGACATGATAGATTCTGGCGCAGATATTGTCAAAGGCTCGAGGTTTCTACCTCCTGGAAACTCGGACGATTTTACTGCAGTAAGACGAGCAGGCAACAAAATACTAACAGGACTTACAAATTTCCTTTTTCTCACAAAATACACTGACCTATGCTATGGATATATGGTCTTTAAACAGGACGCGTTGCGAAAACTATCTGTTTTTTTGAAAGGCAGCAAATTCGAAATTGAGACCGAGATATGTATAAAAGCTAAAACCCTCGGACTAAACGTTTTTGAAATCCCGAGTTTTGAGCACGCAAGACGCTCTGGTGGATCCAATCTCCGGACCTTTAGTGACGGACTAGGCATTTTGAAGATGATTCTCACTGAGTTATTCATGGGGAATTGAATTCTATTGATTTTGATTAAGGCCTCTTGGTTTTCTCAAATAACTCAAAATTTCGCTAAGAAAATTCAGGATGGCAAGCATTACGAAGTTGAATCCGACTATCAAACAAGGGTGCAAGAGGGTGAAAAGACCAAAACTAGGAATCGGCATTATTGGTTTGGGAAATATGGGTTTGCTGCACGCAAGCATTCTTAGCTCGTTATTGATGATCTAAGCTCGAGATAGTTCCAATCTGAGTATAACAGTAATAGAAATATGGAGGGTGTAAAATTGAAATGTAACATTGAATCGAGATCGGAAGCTTGGCAAAACAGAACGGGTGATTCATGAAATGGAAAGAATACTGATCACTGGCGGCGGTGGGTTCATAGGGAGTCACTTGGCAAGATATCTCAAACAACGAGGCTACTTTGTTAGAATAGCTGACGTGAAATTTGACGACTACCTTGAAGAGAAATATTATTCTGAAAAACTGAAATTGGACCTTAGAATTTGGGAAAACTGCCTCAAAGCTACAGCAGGCATGGACAAAGTCTACAATCTCGCGGCCAACATGGGTGGAATAGGATTCATCACTGAAATCGGCGCAGAAGTAATGCACGACAACGTCTTAATCAACGTAAACATGCTGGAAGCTTCCAGGCAAAACAATGTAAAGCGCTTTCTGTTCACTTCATCAGCGTGCATTTACCCAACGTACAAGCAGACCAACCCCGAATTGAAGGGGCTAAAAGAGGAAGATGCGTATCCAGCAGACCCCGACAATTTCTATGGTTGGGAAAAACTTTACACCGAAAAAATGTGTGAGGCTTATCAACGCGATTACAAAATGGACATTCGTGTTCTCAGATACCATAATATCTATGGTCCAGAAGGAACGTACAAAGGTAGCAGAGAAAAATCTCCTGCAGCTCTGTGTCGGAAAGTAGCTGAGGCCAAAAGTCCTGGTGAAATAACCATCTGGGGAGATGGAAAGCAATCGCGAAGTTATTGCTACGTGGATGACGCTGTGAAGGGCACAGCAAAGTTGATGGAGTCAAATTTTACTGAACCACTAAACATTGGATCAGACAGGCTGGTTACAATAAACCAGCTAGCAGATATAATAATCAAGGCTTCAGGAAAGAAGATAACCAAAAAGTACGACATGACAGCTGCACAGGGCGTAAGAGGCAGAAATGCCGATCTCACTTTGGTCAAGAAAGCTTTAAACTGGGAACCTGTTTTCAGCCTAGAAGAAGGCATAGCCAAAACGTACAATTGGATAGAAATGATGGTAAAAAATGATAGACTCTAGGGTAGCGTGAGGTATTACTTATCTCACATGTCTTCTGCGCTAATCGGAGAAGTGGCAATTTCAATATTGAGGCTGGACTTTGCGTTAAAGCGAAAATGCTTGACTGAGAGTTTCTTAAGGTTCCAAGTTTTTAACGCACAAGACACTGTAGCTAGTCTAATTTCCTCTCTTGCAGGGCGGATTGTGCATGATGTTGATCTTAAGTGGGACACTAAAAGAGAATTCAGTTTCGCTCAATTTGATAGTGTACAGTATAGGCCTGATCTCACCTCAAATTGTCAATTTTGAAGGAGAACTGAGCAATGTCTGAAATAGAACCAATTCTGCGCTACACGGTGCTATTTTGCTTCGCAATACCTCTATTCATATTTGTATCATACGGGAGCATCCTTCTTTACTACAACAAAATTAAGAAGGGCAACTCCCAAAGAAATCCAAAACAAGATGGGAGCACAGAGTTCGAACCTACTGTGTCTATCGTGATTCCAACACACAATGAAAAATCAATCATTTCTAAGAGAATTGAAAATCTCTTTGCTTTAGATTATCCTCACTCAAAGCTAGAAATGATTTTTGTAGACGACTCCAGTGATTCCACACCTAGCATAATTCAAGGTTACGCAAAAGATAATCCCTGTGTACATCTCATCAGATTTAACGAACGCATAGGCTATAGTCCTTCTATGATTGCTGGGGTCAAGTCGGCGAAAGGGGAAATAGTGGTTTTCGGTGACGCAGGGTCGTTTCTAGATTCTCAGGCGATAAAGAACTTTGCTGTGCAGTTTCAAGATCCAAGCGTCGGCGTCGTAGCAGGTGCTGACGAATTTTTGAATTCGAATGAGCAGATGGGCAAATCTGAGACCCTCTATCAAAAACTTTTCAATTTTCTTCGAATGGCGGAAAGTAAGATGGATTCAACTCTCTATGTTAGAGGGGAAGCTACAGCTGTTAGGAGTTCCCTCGTAAAAGATTTGGAAAATGCTTTTGAGACATTCGACACGACTACTGGATTGTTCGTAAGGCAAAAGGGCTACAAGACGATCTATGCTCCCAAAGTCAAATTCTATGAGTACGCTCCTTTGACACACTCAGATCGTATCAAACAGAAAACGATTAGGGCCGCAAACCTGATTAAAGTGATTTTCAGATTCAGACACTTGATGTTCAATCGTAAGTATGGCAAATATGGGTCTGTGGTTTTACCAATGAATTTCGCCATGTTAGCGATCACGCCCATAGCGATCTTGATTGGATTGTTGCTTCTTGTTCCGTTAGCTTTTCTTAATTTAGCTTTTTCTGCAATTATCGGGGGAGTTATTGGGTCAATTCTTCTGATTTCTCTGTTACTTTCACGACATTTAGTTTACACGTTCATAGATTTTGAGTGTAGTCTTATAAAAGCGCTCTATGAGGTAGTGATTCGAAGAAAAACACTTGATAAGATAGAGAAAGTGGAGTCCACCCGAAGAACGAATTAGCGTTAACCAAAAAAAGTTATCCGCTCTGACAAATGAAGCTTAGCGCGCGAATTGTATCGATATTGGTAGCATAACAATGTATTTTGATCTCGCTTAATGCGAGCCAGCTATTGGCGTTCATTTACGTTTGTCACATAACGAGACAAAACAAACCACCAAGAATCCAATTTATGACAAATAAGTTAACAGTACTGTAACGCAATGATTTTTATGTTTGGCATTTGTGCACTTATTACAATAATCCGATCGAATTTAAGGGATTATGGACTACTGTCATGTTGGCTCAATAATGAAAAAAGCATTCCTGGAGGAGAAAAATGACCAAAGCTAAAGTTGGCATCATAGGTTGTGGCTTCATAGCTTCAACCTGGCACATCCCAAGTTTCCTGAGACTAAAGAAAATAGCAGTTGTTCAGGCTGTGTGCGACCTGAATCCGCAGCTTTCAGCATCAACCGCCAGAAAATTCAATCTGCCAAAATCCTACTCGAACGTAGTAGAAATGCTCAAACAAGAGAACTTGGACATAGTTGACATATGCACACCACCGGGCACACATGCTCCTTTGGCAATCCAAGCGATGGAACAGGGCTGCAATGTTCTCTTAGAAAAGCCGATGGCGCTGAAACTGTCTGAGTGCGACGAGATGATTCGTGTATCTCAAAAACAAGGTAAGAAACTATGCGTAATCCACAATGAACTATTTCGCCCACCCGTAATAAAAGCTAGGCAACTTGTGGAAGAAGGTGCCATAGGAAGACTATTAGGCGTTCAATGGGTTCGTTTTACTCCTAGAGCGGAATATTTAACTAAAGAGAACCACTGGGTTCACAAACTCCCAGGAGGATTGCTTGGGGAAACTGGTCCGCATGCAGTCTATACCTCGCTCGCATTCATGAAGAAAATTATAGATGTCGAAATCACGGCGAAAAGCCACTTGAAATATGCTTGGGCTCCATATGACTATTTCAACATAGCTCTCGAAGGAGAAGACTTGGTTAGCTCTGTAATAATTTCCCATGCCAGCGACAACTATGTCGCTGACCTAATAGTGTATGGCACGGAGGGCGTTTTAAAGATGGATCTGCAAGGCATGTTGCTAACAAAGCAGAGCGTTAAAGAAACTAGGCCGGCGCCCCTTGCTGTCTCTTCGCTAAAACCTGCGGGGCAAATCATAGGTGGAGTCTTTTCGAACGCTGTAAAAATCCTGTTTTCAAAAAATGCTGGGATGCGAGTCCGTGGCCATGCAATAGAAATCGAAAAGTTTGTGGATAGCGTGATAAACGATCGTCAGCCTCCGGTAACTGGCGAAGAGGGCAGAGAAACCATCAGAGTCATGGAAATCCTTGTTGAAAAACTCAATCAGAAAAACTCTGCTTCTGCAAGTCAAACGAAGTAGTTTATTATTCTAGCATGGAATGCAAAAACTAGTCTCTTAAGATGGAGGGTTGTTACGAGAATTCCATATGGGAAGGGGATTGAGATCTATGTTAAGAGTCCACCCTCAGTGCAAAGAGTTTCGGGTTTTTTCTTAGCCCCAATTCCTCGTTCGTTAATGCTAGGTTCTGGGTTTTGCACTTTTTTGAACGAATTGCGCAGAACCCAATGGTATGAACCGCAGAAATTGAAGAGATATCAAGAGAGTCGACTAAGGGCATTGATAAAACATGCTTATCAAAATGTGTCGTATTATAATAAAATGTTCAAAGAGAGAAAAATAGAACCTGATGATATTAAAACAATTGAAGATCTAAGAAGAATTCCAATATTGGACAAGGATGATGTAAGGAAGCATTTTGAGGAATTAATTGCGTTGAATGCCAAGGACTATAAATACGGCGCTGGTAGCACAAGTGGGTCTACGGGTAAACCTGTAGCTTTTTGCTTAGATCAACAGAATAGAGAGATGGAATATGCTTCCAAGTGGAGACAACGAGAATGGGCACAAGTTGGTCTAAATGATCGAATTGCAACGTATAGAGCATTTAGAGCATTGCGTGGGACAAACTATCAAAGTGGTAAGCCTCGCTGGAAGTTTAATGCTTTGTCAAAGGAATTGGAATTTAACATATTCGGATTAAACAAAGCAATGCTCAAACCACAGGTCAAGAAGTTGCGGGAATTTTGTCCAAAACTTATCGAGGGTTATCCCTCTACTATCGAGTTACTGGCTAAATATGTTCTAGACCAAAACATCAAAGGCATTTCCCCAGTGGCGATCCAGACTAGCTCTGAGTCTTTGTCTACTCGAAGAGCAGTCATTGAAGAAGCCTTCCATTGCAAAGTCTATGATCGGTATGGTCACTCCGAATACGTTGTATCCGCTAGCGAATGTCCAGAAGGCAGTTATCACGTGGGAGAGTCAGGCATAATGGAATTCATTAAGGATGGCGAGCAAGTCTCACATGAAGAGGTAGGAGAGATAGTTGGAACCGGATTGTACAATTATTCCATGCCTCTAATCAGATATAGGACCACTGATCTGGGTCGATATTCCAAGGAGACTTGCAGGTGTAAGAGGGGTTTGCCTATAGTGCAATCGTTGGAGGGACGAGTTTCCGATTCAATCTTAGCAATTGATGGAAGAGTAATCACAGGAAATGTTTTTGAGAATTACTGGAAGAATGTTATAAACCCTCTTACGCCCAATCTTGACTACGTTCATGTTGTTCAGCGGTCAGATCAGCGATTACTAATTAGACTTGTTAAAAAGGAAGGCTTTTCCAACGAAGAGTTACTGGCAGTAGTTAATGGATTAAAAGCGCTTTTAGGTTCAGAAATACAAATTGAATTTGAAGAATTGGATTCGGCTCCAATACAAAGAAAATGGAGATTCACTGAATCTGAGCTAAACGTTGGCTTGATTTGATCTGTTTAAGGAATTGTTTAGAACTTTTCATACCGGGGAGTGAGCAATTTCGCTTCAAATCCATATTGTAACAACCCGCTTAACATAGACAAGACAAGGAAGAATATTTTGGTTTTGGGTCCACTTCCCCCAACTGTTGGTGGAATTACTACATTTATCTCAGGCCTATTGGATTCTGATTTGCGTGAGAAGTATCGACTTATTGCTTTCGGCACTGAGAGACCTACTTTCGGCATTTTCAAAAGCGCTTCTGACTATACCATAGTCATACGCATAGGTTTTCTTACTCTCCTTGAATCGCTTGTTTGGACTATCTCACACTTACTGGCTTTTCCGTTTATTCTTCTTAGGCATCGTCCGGAGATAGTGCACATAAACACAGCCAGTTACTGGTCTTTTTGGGAGAATGCATTGTACGTCATTATGTCGAGGGTATTTTTCAGGAAGACAATTCTGCATATTCACGGGGGCAAATTCGAGGTTTTCTACGAAAATAGCAATTATCTTGTGAAGTCTTCGATGCGCGGAATCCTAAATCTGCCCAACAAAGTCATTGTTCTATCCTCGTCCTGGAAACGATTTTTAGCAAAACTTGTGCCAGAGTGCAAGATTTCCATTGTTCAGAACTATGTTGATCTTTCAGCATTCGGCACTTTTCATGGTGAAGATAAGTCTTCCGATGGCACCAATGGTGTAGTCACCGTGCTTTTTGTAGGTGGATCTGAAGCCAAAGGGAAAGGCCTTTATGATGTTGTAAATGCCGTTTCGCTGGTTGCAAAACAATCCAGAAATGTTGTTTTTGTTTTTGTCGCTTGTTCTGGCATAAAAGGGCTTAACGCTACTCTTGAACAAAAAGGAGTGGCGGCCTACACAAGAATCTTGGGCTTTGTTCGTGGGGCTGAAAAAACAAAGGTGTTTGCCGAATCTGACATTTTTGTTCTGCCAAGTCATGCTGAGGGTCTTCCAATTACAATGTTAGAAGCAATGGCCGCGGGTTTACCCATTATAGCCTCCTCCGTAGGGGCAATTCCTGATGTCATTCAAGATGGAGAGAACGGGTTTATTATCCAAGCAGGCGACTATGAAGCGCTGGCGGAGAAAATACTGATATTGGTGAGAGATGTAACGCTCCGGCGAGAGATGGCAAAGAATAATGTGGATGTAATTAGGGAACATTACAGCAAAAACATGGTTCTTCTGAAACTGCGAAATGAATATGACAAGTTGCTTGAAAATCGTAAATGACTTGATGGCGTCTTTGTTGGTGTGAGGGGGTTAAGAGAGTGGGTGGCTGTCTTATGCTTGTCACAGTTGCTTCATTACCTTGAATTTCAATACTTGCCGTACATGGCTAGTTGAAAACGAGCAGGTGAAGTAGGCTATGGATCGTTTGCGAGTGCACTGAGTTGTTGATTTGCCGCAAATTCTTTGCATGATGATTTTTGTGTATCAGTGCTGTACTTGTGTGTGTTAAATATGAAACGTGGTTTTGCGCTTAAACTTGTTTTGTTGCTTTCGATCGTCTATCTTCTAGGCAGCGCAATAATGATTAATAGAGACTACCAGGACAGTTGGATTCTTGAGGGCTTAGAAATTCCTTTCTTGTTCTTTGTAGTGACTTTTACATTGACCTTTTTCTCAGAAAAGAGAGCGTCATTGCTTGTTGTTATTGCAGTCGTAGGCAGAATTGTGTTTCTTATGATTCCCAATCTGAAATATGCGTGGTTTCAAGGAGTTTACATAGATCAGCAGCTGCAATATAGTTTGACTAGCCATGTGGTTGCGACAGGTTCGATTTCGACTCAAGCGATAACTCCATCATTTCCGTTTTATGCAGGTTCGCCGCTTTTTCATCTTCTTTTTTCCATCTTTTCAATTATTTTGAACGTGTCAGTCAATGATTCAATGAAATATGTTCCGATTTTGTTCGCACCGATTTTCCCTCTCTTAACATATGCCATACTGAAGAAAATGGAACTCACGCAAAAAAACACGATTCTCAGGTACGCGCTGTTTCTTTCATCCATTCCATTGACCTCTGCGGATTATATTGTCACAGGAACCACATTCGGCATCTTCTTAGCATTCATAGTCCTGTTTCTTTTGGTTGCGATACTCCAAAAGAATGATCGCCGGTATTGGTTGGTCTGCATGATTTTTGTGATTGCATTGGCCGCAGCGCATTCTGTAACGTCAATAATTCTAACTGGGATTCTGATGTTGATCCCTTTACTTCAAAGATTATCGTATTTCCGGCCCAAAGTTCACCTTAGGGCTTCCATTGTATTACCAGTTGCATTGATAGCCTTGGCATGGCTCATGTTCCCAGCATATTCCACATTAAAAGAAGTTTCCGATGACCTCTTTTTTGGTGTGTCAACGGGCACCACACCGCATGCAGAATATATACCTTCGACCTTTTTTCAACTAGCGCGTGCAGACGCATTAGGTGCTGCCAAGACATTCTTGGTATATTATGGTTCAGATGTTCTGCTTTTGGTTTTGACAATAGTTGGCATATTGGTCATGTTTAGAATGAGGAAGAGAATGAACAGCGCCGCAAGCTTTTTTATGCTTCTTTGTGGATTGGCGCTAGCAATTGTGCCGATAGGAGCCTTAATTAGTCTTGGTACTCCTAGAATATTGAATTTTATCCGACCTTTGTTCCCAATTTGCTCTGGCGTAGCTGTATTTTACATAGGTACAAGCAATAAAAGAAGATGGACACTACCTTTGATATTTGCGTCACTAATACTTTTGGCGACAATTGAAGCTTATCCTTGTCAGCCATTACTCCCGGCAGCGAATGTAGTTTATAAAGGGATGCCAGATAATGTACCCATAGGGTATGTGGTTGAGGTAAACTCTGTCTATCAGAGGCAGGTTGTAAGTTTTGCCCTTCGTCATGTTGTTGCCGGCTTAGTAGCTTGTGACTCTATTACGCGTAATCAGATAACAGGTGTGGCCGACCTCGCTTTCGAGGTGGCGCATGTAATACACTACAATCCACTTGACATGCAACAACCCTACCAATCATACAACCTATTAATAATTCACGTTCCAGGAAAAGCTGGAATTATGTCTGAGACGGCTGATGCTCGGAATCCAGATTTAATACTTCAAACTATATATAATTCAAGCGTCGTTTACACGAATGGCGAATCATATATACTTGCTCACCAACAGCCTTAGCTTAGAATTTGCTCGGTTCGAGTGAAGGATGCCAAACTTATGCGGTAGCGCGCGCGAGTTTGGGCATATGGTTTTGTTTGGAAGACTAAGATGTTGCAGAGTTAATTGTTGGAACGAAGGGAACAGGTTGCGGTACATGGTTATAATTTTGTTTCCCCTTAATCGAGTTGTCTAGTGTGTCGAGTTCCAAGAACCTAAACATCGATTGGACGAAAATAGCCTTACGCTAGTAGATGATTGAAGCTGTATCCAAGAGTAAGTGTCATAATACCCACCAAGAATAGAGCGCATTATGTTTCTTTGGCGATCCAAAGCGTGCTAAATCAGACCTTTAGAGACTTTGAAATCTTAGTTGTGGACGGAGCGTCAGCCGATAATACAAAAGAAGTGATAAGCGAATTCGATGATCCAAGGATTCATTACATCCGTCAAAAGAATGATAGAGGAGTATCAGCAGCTAGAAACTTGGGCATCATCCGCTCCAGAGGCGAATTTATTGCATTCTTGGACGATGACGATCTTTGGATGCCTAGGACGCTTGAAAAACAATTTGGACTTCTCAACAGAAAACCGTGGATAGGAGCAGTTACCTCTTCCTGTTTTCTCATTCGTAAGGATGGAAGATTGCTGGGCTTCTGGCGTCCCTCTATGAGAGGGAATATTTATCCCAAGATTCTGGAAGGTAACCGCATAGGGAATTGTTCAGGGGTTATGGTCAGAAGAAGCTGTTTTGATGCGGTAGGTCTATTCGATGAGAATCTACGGGCGGGTGAAGATTGGGACATGTGGATCAGGCTTGCCAAAAAATGCGAATTCGACAAAATCGATGAGCCAATGTTTCTGTACAGAATTCACGAGAAAAGACTCAGTAGGAATCCTTATTTAAAATTACAAGCAGCAAGATTAATATTCGATAAGTTCTTGCCGGACACGAACTTATCAGCAAATCGCACAGAAGCACTGAAACGGTGGCATTTTCGCTTTGGCCAGCTTTATCTTGAATATGGGGACAAAAGACGAGCCAAGGAGGAGTTCACAAAGGCAATAAACATGGATCCATATTTCCTGAGTAGCTATCTTCATCTGTTCCTCTCTTTTTTTGGTACAAAGTCATACGATATATCACGGAAGATCCTAGAGTCTGCACGGCTTGTTAATCCCAATTAAGGATTAATTAGGAATCTTGAGTGATGAGAGTGCGCATGAACAAAAATGGCTCTCCGTTCCCAAGAGATCTTCTTTGGATGAGAAGTCACAACATCAACGGTCTCACTCGCCAACTGCCTTCAAAGCGGCGTCACTTGATTCGAAGCCTCCATTCCTGTTTTTCAACCCTGAAGTTGGAGAGGTAGGAAAGCACCTTATGCACATCCAAACCACAAACAAAGGCGCTCGTAACGTGGTGTGAGCGCCGCCTACCGCGCGCGCTACACTTCCCACACCATCGTGCTAAACAAAGTAGAGTCAGAAGCATGAGATACTTTGCAAACTAATTTAGGAACAAGCACGCTCGTTTTGTAATAAGCAGGGTGGAATGATCATTTTTTGTCGGTCATAAATCACTGCGAGATCTGTTGAGGAGCTGAATCCTGAGAATTTCATGCATTTGACGGGTGACAAAGGTATACCTAGATACATAATGCCAAGCATGCCTACCATCAAAACAAAAAAGCATCAACAAAGGTCCAAAAAATTGAGTGCTCTGGATATATCGCGTGGTGCAAACGATAGAGACTTTGTGCCAAGACTTTTTACAATTGTCAAGCGTTGCCCAAAGTTACATTGATTGGTGAGCGAAAATGAACTTGGTGGTTAAACCTTTAAAAGACAACAATGAATGGACTGAATTCGTGGACTCATATAGCGGTGCTAGTTTCTTTCATAGTCTTAAATGGAAAGAGGTTATTGAGGCGAACTTTGGCTTAAAGTCTCTCTATCTTGTTGCCAAGAATGAAGTTGGCGATGTTGTCGGTGTATGTCCGGGATTTATTGCAGGTTCACGTATGGTTAAGTTCTATAATTCACTTCCATACTCTGATTATGGCGGCCCGTTGAGTGGTAGTGTACGCGTGAATTATGGGTTCAGTGAATACCTACAACGTTTTTCAGTGAAAGAGGGGCTCGCTTATGCAAAAATGTGCTTGTTGGACAATGGCGCTGCTTTCGCATTCAAATCACCGCTGTCTCATGTTGAAAGAAGCAAAGGTGTAATGGAAATCGATCTAAACCATGTCAGTTCAGTCGATATTTGGAATAAGGTTTTTTCGAGTAATAGCCGCAGGCACATTAGGCGGCTGGATAGATCGTCCTATCGAGCATACGAGCTTACTTCAAAACGGGAACTGGAAGAGTTTTACAAAGCGTATTGCACTAATATGGGGTATGTTGGCTCAATTCCGTACAATTTCTCTTTCATTCAGTCAATATGGGAGCATCTCTATTCTTCAAATGTTCGTATTTGGCTCATGGGCGAAAAGAGAGTGTTTGGAGGTCTGTTTGTGTTAAAGGATGCGAAAGGGTCAATTGTCTGGTTGGTGGGTATTGACAGAGAAAGCCCGCATACCTTTTCAGTTTATCTATATTTGGTTTGGAAAGAGATTTTAGCCTCTGAGAAAGAGAAATTAGGTAAAGTTTCTTTGGGCTCAACCCCCTCTAACCCTGATGATTTGCACCACAAAATCAAAATAGAGCTTGGAGCAACTTTCCGCCAGCAAGAGCTTGTTTGGTTTCCACTTTCGGCGAGAGGAAAACTGCTATTGCTGGTAAGAGGGAAAACTGTGAATAGATGGAAAAGCTTGAGAAATTTCTTGCCTACAGTTGTTAGGGCACCTTTGGAAAATAGGTTGCTGCGGCTTTGAAATCTCATTAGGTCGCATAAATGCGAAACGGAGTATCTTGTTTTTTTAGCAAAACAAAACACTTGTTGAAAGCAAATTGTGGGAGAAGGTAATAAGGTGTTGGCTAAGGTTTTGAAGGATGAGAAGGAATTGGCAGCGCGCGCGCTTCGCCTACATCGCAAATAGCCACGTCACTTGTTGATGAAGTATGTATGTTTCTAAATCGGAATTTAACATAGTTTCTGAAATCGGTCACATTCTCAATTATTCACTGAGAAAGCCTCAAATGTCGCTTGAAAAAGCGATGCTCATAGTCTCAAATGACATTGATGTGGGCAGCCCCGCGCTCGGAATCATAAACAAAGGAAAAAGAGATAGGGATGTTAACCTCCATCTTGATGAGTATTATGTTGGTAAAGTAGAAGAATTCACCATTCCAATGATTGTTGAAACCTTTGACACCTTCGGAATACCGATGACTCTCGCAGTAAGAGGGCAATTAGCCGAAGTAGGAGGTCCAGTCATGGACGTTCTTCTCGCATCACAAGTCAAACACGACATTGGATCACATGGATACACCCACAGGATGTTTACTGAACTTGCTCATGAAGAGGCGGAAAACGAGTTACGCATGATTTCCGAAAAAATGAAAGAGTACGGTATAACCCCTAGAACATTCGTATTTCCAAGGAATTGCGTTGCTCATTTGGACTTGCTTGAAAAGTACAAATATACATGTTACCGTGGCCATGGGAATGTAGTCAAGGATCGCATGTATATAGAGAGATGTGGGCGGCTTTACAATGTTCATCCTAGCATTTGCATCAATCAAGATTCACACCCTCAAATGATACTGAAGCTACTAAACATCGCGATTGAGAAGAAGTTGCCACTTCACATTTGGTTTCATTTCTGGAATTTCGGGGAAAACAAGGAAGCAGTCTCAAAGACTATTAAAAAGCTCTTCTTGCCATTTCTCCAATATGCGAAGAAAAAACAACAAAATGGGCAACTAACATTTGAGACTATGCTTTCTGCCGCTCAAAAAGTGGCACTGCCAAGGTCTCATCCTTGACGAGATTTCCGTCATATGTAATTGAAACGTGCACATTCTTTCATCACCCCACCTGATCATTTATATCATAACTTACGATTACATATTCAAGACAGACAACGACAAAGCTTGCGGTACAAGCGTTCAACACAGATACACTCTCAGATTGAAAGACCAGACTCTTTCTATGAAAGGTTAAGAAACGTCCACCAGCTCATGAGGGGTAAGTGCGTGCAAACAACCAGGCTCTCGCTAATGGGGCAGATGTTGACGAACACTGCCTACTTGGCTCTGGCTCTCAAGATTCTAACCTTAACAGCAGCAGTCATCGCTGTGTACTTCCAAGACTTAAGCATAATCTTCAACGACGCTCTGTACAACGAAGCGACCAGCCACATTCTTGCTATCCCAATCTTGTTCGCTTATTTGATCTACCGAAAGAGAAGAATGCTCCGAGCATCGATCCCATTTGAGCCTGGAGACCGACCAAGTTGGACAAAACACGTTGCTGCTATTAGTGGTCTTCTGGTGATTGCGGCTGCAGTGATACTTTACTGGTGGGGGTCTTACACTTTCACTCCACTAGAGTATCATATGCTGACACTCCCTCTATTCATCGCAGGACTAGTGTTGATAATTTTCAATCCACAGACATTGAGGCAATTAGCTTTTCCAATAGTCTTCTTGATCTTTCTGACTCCGCCACCAAACGAGGTTCTATATGGTTTGGGTTCAACTCTGTCTGTGATAGGGTCAGAAGCATCGAGCGCTATGGTGAGCGTACTTGGTGTTCCGTCGGTGATCTCGAGCGAGTTCGGAAACCCGACAATAATCATAACGCGTCCGGATCAGACGATTGTAGGCTTCACGGTTGACATAGCATGTTCAGGTATATACAGTCTAATAGGATTCCTAGTATTTGCGGCCTTCATAGCTTACATAATCCGGGATAAGTTGTGGAAGAAGACCACAATATTCCTCTTAGGCTTGCCTCTCATATATCTATTCAACATAGCGCGGATAACCATAATCCTCCTACTGGGTTACCAGTATGGCGAGGAATTGGCTCTTCAAATCTTCCATCTCGTAGGTGGATGGGTCCTAATATTCTTAGGCACACTGCTACTTCTCGCAATATCGGAAAAAGTGTTCAAAACACAGATGTTCTCAAAACCAACGCGACCATACTCATGTACAAGATGTAGTAGTTCAAACCGACAGGCCATAACAGAGGGTTACTGTTCGAGTTGTGGCAGACTGTTGGGAACACCAAGCATAAGGCCGCACAGAACAGACTTGGCAAAAATAGCTGCAGTGTCATGCATCATTCTGCTCCTCTTGTCAATTCAGGCCCCAGTATTTGCCCTCACGAAAGGACCAGCGCAGATCATAGTTCAGACGCCCAGTGGAGAAGAAGGAAACACCCAAATTCTGCCTCAAATCCCAAGTTACGCTCTTCAATTCGATTTCCGTGATCGAGATTTTGAACAACAAGCAGGACAAGACGCATCCTTAGTTTATGAATACAGCAGACCGGACAAACCAACGGTATGGGCAAGTATAGAAATATCCTCAACGAGGTCCTCACTTCATCGCTGGGAAGTTTGTCTTGTAACGTGGCCAGAGACCCATGAATACCAGCCAAACGTTGCCCAATTGGGCTTGAGAGACGTGGAAATACTCCAGAATCCACCAATAATCGCGAGGTACTTTGCGTTCAAGTACATGGAATTCAACCAGACGCAATTGGTTCTCTACTGGTTCGAAACCTCAATACTCACCATTAACAATGTATCCGAGACTAAGCAAGTCAAGATAAGCCTCATAACGTATCCAACAAGTCCAGACGATGTTTCAGCCTCCGAAGAATATCTACTACCATTCGCAACTGCAATCGCCAACTACTGGGAACCGATGAAAACATGGTCTCAAATATCTCTGATGATCTCCAAGAACGGTTTGGTTCTTGCCGCAGGAACAACTGCTGTGCTAACTGTCACAATAGGTTTCAACTTCTTCGAGAAAAGAAGAACCAGAAAGGCAAACAAGAACACTTACGGTAAGCTCTCCATCATGGACCAGCAAGTAATCAGGGCAGTAGGAGAAACACCGGGAACACCAACACCAGACAACATAGCGATGACCTACCAAAACCTGAGTGACAAGGAAGTCACGACAAACGACCTAATACAGAAACTCACTGAAGCAGAGAAAACAAGACTCGTAGAGAGAAGCATATTCAATGACCAAGACCAACCCATACTAGTGTACAAAAGCAACGTACCACACTCGACGACAGCATACATGAAAAACAAGCCAGACACGTCAACCAAGACACAACAAAACAAAAAAGCAAGCGCCTCAACCTCAAACGACATGCAAACACCTGACAAGTGCCTAAGTTGTCCAGAGCTGCTTCAATGCACCAAAAGAAGGGCACCAAGAAACGAATCCTTGATCAGAAACTGCAATCGAAAAGAAGACTGAAATGCAACCGAATCAGTTTTGAGGATCTAGAGAAACATCCACCCAAAGTGACGAAACAAACTGAGTATTAAGCAATTTCATAGAAAAACCAGATCCTTCTTCCATCCTCATCAATGCAAGTACGACAGGTAATCTTTGGCATTGAATCCACGCTGATTAACATAACAAAAGGGAAGGAATGTGGAAACATGAAATGTCCACGATGCGGCGAATACATGACCACTATGAACCAGAAAGGTTCTTACCCGCCGAGACGTATTGAGAAGTGCTCATTCTGCGGATACACCATCCCAAGCGTCACATCTGATACTGCGACAACGCTGACAACGCCGAACATTCAGAAGATCAAACCCGTCAAAAAGAGAACAAGGACGACTAAGCAATTCAACATCAACAAGCCTATAGCACTGGGAATGCTCGCGCTTGGCCTTGCCTTCCTCGTCTTATCCGTGTTGTATTCCTTGTATATTCCAGCATTCGTTGGTCTAGGTCTCACGTTTTGGGGAGCCCTACTATTGTACTTGACCCCTACGAAGCAGGTCAAACTCGAATTACTCAACGCGACACTGGCACCTGCCTTAACCAACACTGAAAAGATGCTTGCCAACCTCAAACTAGGCGGAAAAGGAATCTACCTACCGCCAAGATACCTCACACAAGCGCTCGAATCAAGCCTCATGTTCATTCCAACAAAGGAAGGACAACGCCTGCCAAAACCCGAGGAAATAGACGCGGAGGAACTGCACTCAAGAAACCCAAACGGCATATTCCTGACGCCGCAAGGAGCAGCTCTATCAAGACTCTTCGAGAAAGAACTTGGGACCTCATTCATATCAATAGACCTTGAATATTTACAGAAAAAGCTTCCAAAACTGCTCATTGAAAACCTGGAAATAGTTGAGAACATGGAGATCAAAGCTGAAGACAACATAATTACAGTGGAAATAACAGAAAACGTATTGAGCAACATCTACAAAGAAACAGAAAAACTCTCAAAGACACATGGAACAATGGGCTCCATTCTTTCCAGCGCCATAGCATGCGCCTTAGCGAGAGCCACTGGAGAACCAATAGTGATAGAGAAAGAGGAACAAAGCCAAGATGGAAAAACAGAGATCCGATATCGTCTGATGGAGGAGTAAGGAGAACTTCCTTCAAATCTTACATTCTGAAGCACTTCCGACCAAATTGTGTTTGTCCGACACATTTATAGATGTGGGAATACTTGATAGAGGTAAGGTGAAGAACACTATGGAAACCGTGACTGTAACGGCGAAGGGCCAAATCACGATCCCGGCAAACTTGAGAAGAAAGCTGGAGATAGCTGAAGGAGAGCAGCTCATAATTGTCTGCGAGGGAGAAATACTCAAGATCATCCCAATTCCCAGACTCTCAAAGCTGGCAGGCGCAGACAAAGAGATCTTCAAAGGAAGGAAACCCTCAAAAGAAATAGAGAAGACCAGAAAGGAGTGGGACAAGGATTTCGAAAAGCGCGTCAAAGAAGCCTAGAATAATGTTAGACACAAAACCCCTAATCAAACTCTTCGCCGAAGAACAAGGCTGGGAAACAGTAAGAGACATACTGTCACTGATTGAAGCCGGCGAACTCGAAGCCAGTGTGAGCGTTGTTACACTGACCGAAGTATACTACAAGTACCTGCAAGAGGGAAGGAAGGATCTGGCGTTAACGAGAACGGAACAAATAAGGTGCGTGCCATACATCAAGAAATGTCTGATAGACGAAGAAACAGCCGTCAAGGCAGGAGAATTCAAAGGAAAATACGGCATACCCGTAGCAGATGCATTCATAGCCGCAGCCGCCCACTATGAAGGTGCAACCATCATAAGCGACGACCCAGATTTCAAGAAGATATCCGAGGTCAAGGTCTTAACAGAAACAGAATTTCACCATGAAATGAAGGATTGAAAATGCAGTTTCCCCTGAGTTTCTGGGACATAAGTCTCTGGCTGGCAGTGACAGCCATAATCCTGCTCATAACCTCAGAGCTCATTTCACCCTATTACGGTCGAATGAACCTGTTTATCAACAAAAAAAGATTGAAGAATGCTGCCCTCAGCATAGGCACTCTTTTCCTCATAACCGTGGCCATCAGAATAATAGGAATACTCTACTCATTCTAAAATGGAACAACCACATCAAAGTTCTAGAAAAATATTCTGTAAGATTATTCCTCCATTGTATATAAGATTCAGGAACAATCTTAATCTTGTAGCTGAATCTTAGATATCGACGTGATGACACCATGCCCTCAACAAAACAAGCCGTACTCATAATCCTGATACTGACAGCCTTGGCCTTTTCAATGAGCGCTCAGCTCGCACGCGCGCTCATGCCTGATCCGTACCCATTCATATCCTGCAACGCCGCCGGAAATGAAAAACTCACTTTCGCGGTCGGGGAAAACGTGTACGGCAGGGGCGGCTTATTCTTGCCCAACCAAGAAGTATCAATCTATGTCATACCCACTCGCGAACATCCCACTCCATCAAACGCGATGGCACCCCCTGTCAACGTAACAACCGATTCGAAAGGCCACATACCCTTAACACTCATCTGGACCGCAAACACGATTGGAAAATACGCCGTCTGGGTTGACGCAAACAAAAACGGGAAGTACGATGAATATGTAGACGGGTATTACCACTTCTGGTACTGCTACCTCTTCAACGTCATACCCGAATACCTAGTCGGAACCATAGGCGCTGTGGGCGCGATGATAGGCTCATTCGCACTATACCGAGTGAGAAGCGCAAAGCGCAACAGAAAATCCGAGTAGGCTCAAGCCATTATTCGCCTGGATCTAATACACGCCTGAAAAACCGACGACCTTTCCATCTCCTGCGATCTTAACGGACTCAACCAGAGTTCATGCGGCCAAGCCACTCGTTCAAGAAACCTTTTTTCACTGAGCATAAGCAGTTAGCGAGAGAGAACAATTGAAGTCAGACCGAACTACAGACTCCTCAATTAAGGAGCACGTACTTTCCGTAGTGAAAAACCAGAAGCCCGCAACAGTGGGCCAACTCGTGAAAATAGTGCAACAGAAACACCTACTGAAACAACAAGAAATCATGGATGTTCTGGCGCAGCTTGAAAACGAAGGAAGAATCCACTTCACCAAGAAAGAACCATACACCAAGTTGACATTGATGGAATACGCGCTTTCCTCGAAGGCAGCGTGGTTCTGGGTCACAATAACAGTCGCAGCTGCAACGTCGATAGCCGCATTCACGATTCCGGAAGATGCGTTCCCGTTAGTCTATGTCCGATACGTTCTGGGCACAGTATTCATATTGTGGGTTCCAGGTTACGCCTTGGTGAAGGCTCTCTTCCCGACAAAAAAGGAAATGGACAGCATCGAACGAGTAGCCCTAAGCATGGGACTGAGCCTCGCGCTGGTTCCGATCGTGGGCCTAATCCTCAACTACACCTCATGGGGAATCAGACTGACACCAATAATCCTAAGCCTACTCGCATTGACCTTGGCCCTCGCAGCTGCTGCGCTAATGCGCGAGTATCAAATCAGCGCAGACGAATCCCAAACCACCCCTACAGAGACCACTCCATAAAACAGAAAAAGAGACACAGGCGAACTGCGCTTCTGAACTGCTTCTACGCGTGTTCTGTTCCTGTTATGGTTATGTCGAAGCTGAAGCTCGTGATCGAGTTGACGCTTGACGAGACTGACAGAGTCAGGACAGCTTGAACAACTGACCCCGCGCTTAACACGTAGCTCTCCCGATTCCAAGCAAGTGCCATGTAGTCTGAAGCTGCCGAGGGATCCCAGTTACCCGTCGTCATGCTCAATGATAGAGGCACGCTTCCCGAGTTCAGCACGTACACTGTGACGTTCTCAGCTCCACCAGGGTCCAGAGCACCCCAGTCAATGGAAGAAGTCACGTTTGTGCAAGCACTGTCCCAGTACACGTTCACACCAACCGCCTTCACGTTTCCAGTGTTACTAATCGTTCGCGATGTAACCAGCAACCCTAAGGCGCTCGCAACCAGTGCCAATGCCGCTATGGCTAAGGCCGTTCCAATTGCGATTTTTCGCATGGCCATTTCTTTCACCTGACAGATAGCGGTAATCGTGAGTCTTAATAAACATTATTGTAGACCCGCACAACACAAATACACTACACGCAAAACCCAGAACCGCGTGAACACGCATCAAGCCAGCATTCAAGGGCTGGCGGCTGTTCGACGCCCAGCCGCGGCTATAACCCTTAATAACAGGAAACGCTCCCACCACTGAAAGGAGGAACAAACCTCGTTTCGCCGTCGGACACCTGGCCCTAGGGTACATCTTGGGCAAAGCATCATCAAAACTGCTTAGAACAAACCTCAACATCCCACTCATCTTCACACTATCGATAATCCCAGACGCTGACATACTACTTGAACACTCTGGACTAGTCCAGCACAGGGGACCGACACACTCAATCATCCTAGCCATAATCGTTTTTGCGCCAATCATAGTCATCTACCGCAAGAAAGCACTGCCTTACCTGATAGCATTGGCTTCACACACTCTAGTAGGTGACTTCTTGTCAGGGGGTCAATTCCAACTATTCTGGCCCGTCACGACACGACAATACGGAATAGGCATGAGCGTCACCAGCCAAACTGGCGTAGTACTGGAACTCACGGCTTTCCTCGCGTCACTGGCCATCATGATGGCATCCCGAGACCTAACAGGACTCGTCCAATCACGCGTCTCGAACCTGATTCTGGCTGTACCAACGTTCACGGTGATACTTCCAGTGTTCCTAAGCTACCCGATGCAAGTGCCAGCCTGGCTCATACCGCCACACGTAATCTACCTGGCCCTGTTCACGGCGTCAATACTCATCGCCCTGCCAAGGACAGCGAAAATCATCCGCGCCAAGTTGGATCCTGCTCAACCTGGAAAGAGGGCACATAAAGAGACCCTATAGAAACTGGTCAGCCGTGCCGGGGTCCCTTGTCAAGATCTGAGCTTTCAGTGCACTAGGCCATCATTGACGTAGAAAGCCAGAAGAGTAAGCTGGCACATTAGTATTGAGTGTGAGCTGTTTGTGAGCAGGAGTAGAAGTAGGCTTTTTGACAGAGTTGAATGCAAAGACTGCATATACAAAGGAAGCAGCTATTGCTGGGGCCAATGTCCTTACAACATTTGGAAGAAAGAACAGTTTTGAATTGGCTGAAGCGCGCGCGAATAGAGAACTCGTGTCCATTCTTGTGGCGCGTGGCACTTCAAAAAAATGAGGAAGTTAGATTTATGGAACCAGCTTCTTGTTTGGCTTGATCTTCCTAGCATAGAGAATAGCGAAGAATGTTATGACAGTGAACATCGGTAGGATCAAGATTGTTGGGAACTCTGGGATCGCTTCGAGGGATGTGTAGGCAGTGTAGGTTGGGTCATGTTCGATTCGGTAACCGCTGTAGGTTGGGTACGCGGTTACAAAGAAGCAATTCGCTTTAGTCATGTTTGTGATGGTGTCTTTGACCCTGTCGTAGAGTTGCGGGTGCATGTCATAGACGAGCCACGGTAGGAACTTCATGAAACCAACGTGAAAAACAAACAGGTCAGCGTTCCCGGCAAAGCCGTTGATCTTGCAGGTTCTGGCTGTCGAATTGTAAGTGTCAAACAGAGTTTCTGTTGGGTCTCTCGTGTAATTGTAGAGCTTGTATGTTTCTTTGGTCCCGAAGGAAGTGTCAAAGATTTTTTCGCCGTCATCGGCGTATGCAGTTATCGAAGCGTTGCTCACGTTCTCTTCGCTGTCTGTAGCGTTCTGTCCGCCGGTTGTGGTGCTGTAAGTGTTGTGGTCGAAGATCACTGAAGTTTGGAAATCAACGATGCTCATTTTGATCTGATTGTTTTGGATGAAATCGTAGACGGTCTCATCTGATATTTTGTTGCCGTATCGGTAGACGCCTGTGCTATTGTAGTGGTTGTAAAGTGGAACGATAAACCAGCCCCAGAAGTACCAGAGATCGCGGATTCTTCCTATGACATGGTTCTCAGTCAACGTGGCAGTATGTGTGTCTGGAGACAGTGTCAGAGTGTAGTTGAATGTCAACTCGTCGTAGGTCACCAAGGCCATAGGCCGACTGTAATAAGTGTGATTGCTCGGAGAAATCCAAGTTCTCCACCAGGTCGCCGTTAAATCTCTGTATCTCATCCCCCACGACCATTGCAGCCCGCCGCTGGAATTTGTCAGTGGAAAGATTTCGGTTTCAGTGTTCTGGGATGGGAACGTCGCGTTTGGGAAAGTCTCAGAATAGTTGAAGCCCATGCTGAATGAGGACCAGAGGTTGTCATTCATGTCTGGAGAATCGGGATATAGCGAGCTCGAGGTGTCGTTGAATGCCATGAGCATCAAGAAATCGGAAGCCGTCAAAACATCTCGGCTGCGATTCGCAGTTTTGTAGTGCATCATAAAGGTCTGCATGGGAATCGTAAGATACTTGTTCTCACCGAATGTCATGTTTGACAACCCTGCGTAGAGCATCTGCAGGCCGCTTGTGTTCACGTAGGTCATGTAAACATATGCGTGATAATCAAGTGGGGGTCCTTGTAATCCGTGCAGTGCAGCGAAGGCCCGGCTGTAATCGAAATAGTCAACGACCTTCGACCAGCTTCCAAGCTGAAAATCTTGAGCTAGTAGAATATCTGCCGCAAGAGCTGGCAGTACAGCACTCAATGAAACAACACTGAGAAGCGATATTGCGATCAAAAGATTGGTCTTCATAGAATCCCTCTATTATCTGTGTGCACCACAATATTCGAATCAATAAACATTAAAGAATTGTGTACGATAGATCCACGCTGCAAGTGCGGCATGGAAAACAAGATTAGGATAGACGATACGTACATAACCTAAAAGAAGCCAGCGAATCACGGCGCTCAGCTGAGGGCGAAGCCAGACTTGGACACGCGCTCCCTGATATTCCCCGCGCGCGATTCGAATACGTCTGCCAGAAAGACAGCCTAGTCTTCCTGAGGAAACGCAAGTGAGAAGCCCGAAAAGTTGACAGAGTCTACTGAATAGTAGCCGGGGTCTCCTAGCCAGGCATAGTTCCCCGTTAGGGGGTACCATAACTCTAATAAGCCAGCGCCGGTCATTGTTACTTGATGCGCATGAGAGCGTGGGAAAGCTTTCTCAAGGTTGAAGGCTGGGAGAGTGAGTATGAGAGTGCCTCGTGCTTTCTGAGTCACTACAAACGCAAGGTTGGAAGCCTAGGCACTAGAGACCTAATCTGCGATGTACTCATGGCCTTATGCAAATTTGCTGGGAAGAACCCTGATGAGTTGGTGAAGTTAAGTTCGAAAGAGGCATCCATGGTCCTCCAGGCTTTCATAGACGGCCGCGCGGATAAAGGCCAAAGCATCAGAACCGTCAACGTCAGTTTGGCTTACCTAAAAATGTTTTTCAGAGTTAACGGCTTCAAGGGTGCCAAAGAATTAGAGGTTGAACGTTATCATCAACCCTCAAGGTATCGGAAAAGGCCAGAATACATTCCATCATCGGACGAGATTCAAAGAATGGCCTATTCAGCTGGTTCAATTAGGAACAAAGCCTTGATTCTTGCACTTTACACCAGCGGACTCAGAAACTCCACTTTACGGGCTGTACTATACGGGGATGTCAAAGATGAGTTATGGAAACACGAGATTGTGAGGGTTCCTGTTACGCCAGAAATGAAACGCGTCGACCCAGGAGCCTGCAAAGGCAACATCCCGTATTACTCGTTTATTTCCATGGAGGCCGTTCAAGCTCTACGGGAATATATCGCGCAGAGAGAGGAATTGTATGGAAGCATTCAAAATGACGAACCGCTTTTTGCGTCCTCCTCTACAAACGTGCCGCCACAAGTTAGAAAACACACGCCAGTTAAGAAAAGGTCTCTTGCTGAAATAGTCAAGAGGGCTGCAAAAAGGGGGGAGATATCAAAATGGAAGGATGTTTACCCTCACTGCCTGAGAAAGGCATTCGAATCAGCACTTCGAAACGCAGGTTTAGATCTGAAAGACCAAGAGTTCCTCATGGGGCACATCCTGCCCGGCGTACAAGATCCATACTACGATTCTACCAAAGCCGAGGAGTTGAGCGCAAAGTACGCCAAGATAGGGTTCTTTAAAACAGCTCAGGTGGATAAGCTGGAGATGATCAAAGCCTTCGCGCAAACTCTAGGCGTCGACAAAATTGAAGTGAAGATCCAGAAGCTCAGAGAACAGCACAGCGGACTGAACGAGATTGAAGCGTTAGGAAGAATAATGAGACAAGAGTTAGGCATCAATCCCTTGAAGACAAAGATGGTGAAGTACCGCAAGAGCGACGAAAAAGATGACTGCAGCGACGGAAACTGCAGAAAATATGAAACAAGAATAGTCACTGAGAAAGAGCTTGTGCCTCACTTGGATGAAGGATGGGACTTGGTTAAGGAATTGAGAAGCGGGAAAATAGTTGTAAAGAGAGTACTGCAGCTAGAAGGCACTGCTTAGCGCATCGTGCGTGCGCTTCAGACAAAATCATATATATTCGTATCCTACATGAAGGACTCTATCGAGTACACCACTTTATGCACAGAAAACAAACTTTCCGCGTGTCCATTGATTTCTGGGTCTTCTGAAAAGGGTCATTGTGGAAATGTTAATTGTCGACGAAAGCTTATATATTATTAACCTTAAACCGTGTTAACTATGCCACAATCTAAAAACCTTTCTGCAGCTCAGCAATTCATGACGAGAGAGCTAATCTCTTATGAAGATGAACTTTTCAGTATACTCTATCATGATATCGGGGATTTTGCCTCGGGACAAACGACTAAAATAATTAGTCAAAAACGCAGAACCTCAATATATGGATCTAGAGGTGTAGGCAAGACAGCTGCGATGCAAGGTGTTCTATATCATGCTTTGGCGAGTTCAAAAGACACGGAAATTATGCCAATCACGATCAAGGTGAAAGGCGCTGGGGCAGCGTCGAACATTAAGGAGCTGGAAGATGCTTTCTACAGATCTGTACTCTCAGGAATTTTAGAAGTCTCAGAATTCAAGAGAAAAGAAAAAAGACTGAGAGAAGGAACAAAGAAATACGCCCCATGGGTGGCACGCAAAATGACTGAGGCTTTCAGCTTAGTTTTTCCGCCCTTGGCTCTGGCCTCGGGCGCGGCTGAAAAAGGCACAGAATGGCTTGTTGGGAAACTAAAGAAACCTGATATCGAATCAATTCTCACTTCAACCCTTACAGACACAAAACATGCTGCGGACATTCTCATCAGCCATCTTGAAAAGAGTGGAGCATTTCCCGTATTCGTTATCGATGAACTCGACAAAGTGAACTCCGACACGATTCTCTCGGACTTCTTCGACGGAAACCAATCATGGTTTCAAGGTAAGCAAGGAATAATATCGCTAACATATACCTTCGGTGAATCAATCAAAGAGGCGGCAGCTTCATCAGCGAAGAGAGTTTCGACAGTAGAGATGTACACTGGAGTAACCAAATTGGAAGATGCCGAGACAATAATTCACTCCAGAGCCTTCCAAGGAATCTCTCAAATATGTCCAACTGAAAAAGCTGCAATTGAAACGACTGGAGAACTTCTCCCGCCGGAGACAATCAAGGCAATTCTGAACGCTTCAGCACCGAACGCCTTTCAGATGCTGGAAAGAACATATGAAGCCATTCAGAAAGCCATTGACTCAGGCTCTAAAACTGTAACTCCTGAGCACATTTTGGAAGAGGAGACAGAAACTCAAAACCCAACCTCACTGGAGCATGAAATCATGAAAGAGCTCAGTAAAGGAAGACTCACACCTAGCGACCTAGGTGACCGGCTTGACAAACATCAGCCATCCATAGTTCGGACGCTCAAAGAAATGATGAAGAAGAATTGGGTCACTAGGGTAGGAATGGGAAAACGAGCCTACTATTCTCTGACGATGCGTGGAGATTCTGCAATGAGGCGATATCAAAAGTAAAGACGATAGCATAGTTAACCCCAATTCACGTTAATAATATATAAGTAAAATGGCATAATTAACACAAAGTCAGTGGCAAGCCAAGAAGTAGACCTTTTTCGATTTCCGTCTTGTAGTAGCGACTGTTACTCTTTGGCCACGTATTGTAGTGACCACTTTGATTATCTTGTTTCTGCTTTCCATCTACCTCAAAGATTGTCAGGCTCACGACCGCTTTTCTTATTCTGTATTGCGAAAACTCATTTCTCTCCACGCACCTGAGGTGACTGAAATCACTAGAGATGAGTCATCTCTGGAAAAGACTAAATGTGCATTCCCCCTTGTTTTCAGTGGAAGAAGGAGGAAACGCCATGACCACCAGTGACGAATACATTACGATTCCAAGAGACGAATACCTGCAGCTGACAAAAGGAAACAAGAACTTACTGCTCGTGAAAACCGTTTTCGAGCAAGTTCTCAACGGCGGCAAGCCCAAAGGAAAAATGTTCAATATCGTGACGAAAACGTGGAATCCAGTCACAGGATGCCTGCACCAATGCAACTACTGCTGGGCCAGGGATCTCGCAACCACAAAACTCAGAAACAGCCACCGCTATGAAGATGGCTTCAACCCCAGAATCAACCTGCCGGAATTTCAGACCAAGTTCAAAGCCGGAGAAATAATCTTCGTCTCAGACATGGGCGACCTCTTCGGGAACTTCATCCCAGCTGAATGGATTCAGCGTGTTCTCGAATTCACATTGCACTTCCCAAAAACCCTGTTTCTCTTTCTGACCAAAAACCCGACGAGATACGGAGAATTCCTGTCCAAAATGCCAGACAACGCAATACTCGGAGCAACCATTGAGACCAACCGAGACCAGAAACTCCTAGACGACAGAATATCGAAGGCACCTCCTCCAAGCACAAGATACACGGCCATGAGGAACCTAAACTGGGACAAGAAATTCATTTCAGTCGAGCCTGTTCTGGACTTTGACCTCGATGTGCTATCAAGATGGATAAAGGAGATCTTTCCTTTCTTGGTCTACGTTGGCTACGACAACTACAACCATAGACTGGCCGAGCCTCCACAAGAAAAGACCCTCAAACTGATTGATGCATTGTCCAAGACGACCCTCGTGGTGAAAAAAACCATCAGGCACGCGTGGTTTGAAACTCTAGGAAAATGATTGATGATGAGAACAAGCAACAAGCAGACCGTGGACTGGCTTACCGAAAAGGTGAGGAGGCTTGTGGAGTTCTCAAACGAAATCGCCTCCACAAGTAACCTTCACTATGGGGGGCACCTCTGGTCAATAGTAAAGCTCTTGTTGCTCAGCGGATGGGTCTACGTCTACACGACAATAATCCCGAAACACTTCCTGAAATATCGATACGTAGACCTTCTGGCCGGTGCAGGAACGACTGAAGTCAAGGAAACCAAAGATGTGGTGGTGGGCTCTGCATTCATTCCCTACTTCTTCGCACGTACACAATTCACGGATTACGTCTTCATAGAGAAGGATGGCGGAAGATGCGATGCACTAAACCAGAGAACGGCCAAACTGCAAGGAAAATTCCAAGTCCTCGAGGGCGATTGCAATGAACTTGTCAAGTCCGCACTTCTCACAGAAGACAAAGCTCACAACCTAGTGTTTGTGGACAATGCGGGGTTTAATGCCTCCTGGAAAACAGTTGAAACGGTATTAAGAGCCAATGCAGATGTGCTGATACTGTTTCCGACCTCGAGTGTTCCGAGGACAAGAGATGAACGCACAGGAGCGTCTCTGGACAGATTCTTCGGCGATCAATGCTGGTCAGAAGTAGAGGGATACAAGGACTGCCTGAAAATCTACCTGCAAAGACTCAAACAGCAATTTGAGAGCCAGCGAAACAAGCAAGCCTACGTATCCAGCGTTCGCGTAGGAGGCGGCAACTTCTTCTACGACATCATTCTCGTCTGCAGACAAGGCCCATACGTCCGGGCTTGGGATTACCTCAAAGGAATCCTGAACTGGACAGACCCCAACGTCGTCCAAACGACGCTGGATTTCCTGAAAGGCAGGGGGACACGTATAGATAGCTGGTTCACTGAACTGGACAAAATCACATCGAAGAAAGATGCAAAACTAGGCGATACAGGAGGCACGCTCGAACCCTACCTCAATCCAGAGAAGGATTGACGAAAACCCGCCAGGGTGCGCGCGTTGAGGCCATCCAAGAAAACTATGGATCTTTCTTTAAGAAAACTCACCAGTGAGGGCCCTCCGAAACAATGTTTTTATTGCGGGTTTGGGATCGTTTCTACCTGCTGCGGAGCGTTGAAAATTCCTTGAAAATTCTCCTATTGAGTATTGGGGAACTCCGCAGCTGCGTTTGCTTTTAGAGGCATGCGTACATGAAGGGGTACAGGCATTTCCTGTGATCGTCTATTCAAGTGCGGTCTTTCCGTGCTGCAAACGTTCTTCCTCTGGGAAACCGCAGCGCGCGCTAAAATCTAAAAGTGGAAATCTCACTCAGGACTAGATGAGCTTGCGTATCTCGAACACAAAATCCTTCGCCCGTTCGAGCGAAGTCTGCGCATATCCTCTTTTTGCTTGGACTCCGATATCATATTGGAACTTGCTCCGCTTCTTACGCTCGCCTTCATAGGATATGATCAACTCATTGGCTTTTTTCTGCATCCTTTTCATCAGTTCTTCTCGCCCAACTAGTTCCAACCCAACAGCCTGTGCCTCTTCGTACTGCTCAAGCAGTTTAGCAAGCTTTTCATTCGACCCAAAAAAGTGTATGAGCGCATCCGCCGTAACCTTGTGCACTATTTGACCTGTAGCTCTGACACCCTGCTTTGCCAAGATCGCCGTTGCTGCATAGAACATTGCGTAATACGAAGACACGATTACCCACAGGTAGGACTCGAAATCCATACCTACTTTCAAAGTTTCTTTCAGAGCGTTCTCATCTGATATTTCTTGCAGAATTGAGGCAGTACGCAGAGAAGATTCAGCGTTAGCCATGAAAAAGTCGACGAATCTAGGTGCATCGTTGTCACCAAGCCTCAACAATCCATCGTCCATGTATAGCTTCACGTTTCTCTTCGCTTCGTTGAGCCGTTCTTTGTCAATCATAAGACTGCCTCCAGCATTTTGAAGAGCGCCTGTGCCCCATACGGAACAACTCGGTTATCGACAGCCTCCCAAGCAACATTGGGTGTCTTCTGCTTTAAAAGATCCATGAATTCGTCGCTTGTTAGTACAATCTCATGGATGCCTATTGGGCTAATATGCTCGACAGAACCGACCGCTGACGTTACCTCTTTCTCAAACTTCCTGTCAGGGATGACAAAAATGATGTCTAAATCAGACATTTCTGATGCGGTCCCCCTTACATGAGAGCCGAAGAGAATCATGGTGAAGAAAGGCGAAGCAATCTTTGACAGTAACTCGCCTACAATGATTTCTAAGTCACGATGTTTAGCGAAGAAGCGATTGACGCGGATTCCTTCTATGTAAGCCAGAAGTGAAGAGTTGCCTTTTAGGTTGAGCCTGCAGTATGTGACTGGCCGTCTCTTCTCTGCAATTATGTACTGCTGCTTTGCTAGACGCATGGTCATTACATGCGAGATTCTGTAATCTTGCCCTATAGCGTGCGCAATCTGTCGCACAGTAAAGCTTTCGCGAATCTTTGAGGTTAAATGTACCAGTATTTCGATCGAAGTTTTCGTCAGTTGTTCAAAGTGCATAATATTATGTATTTAAGTGCATAATTTAAATCTTTTTAAGGTCAAACCATTCCAAGCAGGAAGAAACAACTACAAAGCCTACAGAAACGAGACAGTTAATCATCGGTTACCCACTTCTGCCAGACATTGAATGAAAACTCCGTCTCTCTCTTATCGCAAAGTCGAATGGAAAGAACAAATTCGCCTCGTTCTCCGAAGCCTGTTTTAGGGTGCCTTGGCTGAAAGAAGCTCCATTATCACCCGGTATTTCTCCAAGGTTAAATCTAAGTACCTTGTGAAAGGGACGGAGCACCACATAGGCGTTACAGGCGTTACAATCGACTGACCGCGCGCGATAATGAATGGGAAATAATAAGAGAACTGAAGAATGGCAAATTGGCTATAAGGCGAGAGCTCCAGGCATCGAATTCGAATTGTGAATGCTGGGGGCGGGCTTTGCCGCTTCAGAACCAGGTCCTTTCTGGCTTTTGAGCATGGGTTTCGCCTGTAATCATGTGGGCAATCCAAACACTAAACGTTTCTAAAGATGGAAACCAGCGCATGCGTATTTTTTGCGCAGTTGTGAAGAGTTTAAAAGAGGATGAAACAATAGAATAGTGGGATTGCTCGTCCAACCGACATCTCGAAGGCAACCGCGCAAACAGATAAACGACTTAGACCTAAGCAACTGGGACAAAGAGATCCCTGAAAAGGGGATTCTTCTCTACAGTTTGTGGATTATTCAGAATCGGGAGAAGACCGGCGCTCACACTAATCGATATTGGGGTAATTTTGTTCCTCAAATTCCCTATCAAGCTCTAATCCGATTTACTCGAGAGGGGGATTGGGTTCTTGATGCGTTCGCTGGAAGTGGAACGACTCTAATCACGTGCAAGCAACAGAACAGGAATGGAGTTGGAGTTGAGCTTGCTCCAAGAGTGGTAGCTTGGTCTAATTGGCTTGTGAGGACACAAACGAACAAGCGAGTTTTTGCCAAAACCATTATTGGCGACAGCACTTCTGTTGAAGCTAGAGGGCGAGTCGAAGCTATTCTAGCTGCGCACAACGTTAAACAGGTTCAATTGATTATTCTTCATCCGCCATACTACAACATAATTCCCTTCAGCAATGACCCGCGTGACTTGTCAAATGCTCCTTCACTCGAAGCTTTCTTGCAGATGTTCAGGCGGGTTGTAGGGAATTTCGCTGAGCTACTGGAAGAAAACCGATATTTGATACTGGTGATGGGCGACTACTATGCGAATGGCGAATACGTCCCCTTAGCATTCGAAAGTCTTAGAGCGGTTACTGATACAGGAGTGTTCCGGCTCAAAGGTATAGTTGTAAAAAACATCGAGGGAAACCGGGGCAAAATCGGGCAGGAGAACCTTTGGAACTATAGGGCGCTGAAAGGAGGCTTCTTCATCTTCAAACACGAGTATGTCTTTGTCTTTCAAAAGGTCTGATGTCGCGCCGTTCCCATTTGCTTCTGAAGGATTATGGCTGTTCTCCGGTTAAGGCCATGGTAATGTACTCCTCCGTTCTGTAGCCGCTTTACCCATCCTTTTAGTGTCAAGTCCCTCAGGATCACTAATTCTTCAGGCGTGAATTCCTGCTCGTTTTTCATGTCAGATTCAAGCCGTAGAAGTTTTAGGGCGCATTCTCGCGTTAGACACCAATATACGTTTCTCGGTCGGCAAAGCAAGTCCCAACGCTCATACTCCTTGAATAGGATTAGATGGCCTTTTTGGGCAGCTTTCTCTCTGGCTACTTCAACGTTGGCAGCATGAAACGTCTGCAATGGCACTGGTTCCTCGCATTGTTCTTCATCGTTTGCTTGAGTTATTTCCTCGTATTTGATCGGCTCGTTTGCGGCTTGAGACTGTTCTGGCGGAGATACTATGATAAAATCTGGAGGAGTCGGCGGCTTCAAGAAGACTACAGGATGATTTTCTTCGCTACCCTGTCTTTTCAGGAGCGATAATAGTTTGTTCAGATATCCCATTCACATCCCTCCCGTTTAATGATTAATGGTGTGTTTCTGTGTTCTTCATTAATAGTGTGCATTGGTCCACAACAATTATGTGCAAACAGTTATATGAACCTTGTGGATTAATACACAACCTCAGTGAACAGCAATGAGCCAGAGTCCGGAACAAAGAATTCTTAAATGTTTAGGGTCGGAGTATCCTCGCGATCTCTCAATAGAGGAAATTGCCAAGAAAACAGGGATTCACCGAAATACAGTTAGCAAGTACATTTGGGGATTGGAAAAAGCTGGAAAAGTGACGATTTCAAGGAATGTTGGGCGTGCTAGACTCTATATCATCAACAGGAAACAGTCATCCGAAAAAGAATAGATGGTTGATTAAGAGGCGTCTGTTGGTTCTTGGTTCATCCTTAACGCGCGCTTACGCACCCGCACGCTGCCTCAGAATCTTTAAATCATGGTGCCTGCGCATTATATATTAAGAATGCATACACGCGTGTTGGCGCTTTAGCTTGAGGTTTAGGGTTTGCCTTGGGTCTTTGGAGAAAAGAAGCACTTTTTGGGGGAAAACAAAGAGGGCGAAGTACCGTACTACTTGAACTAGGCGCTTGAGGCGCAGTTTCAGCGTGTTGCGACCGAAACCCACTTCGTCTAGAAGTTGAGCGAAAACCCTGGGGTTGCCATCGTTGAGCACGGCCAGAACGCGCTCTTCAAACAAGTCCATAATTCAATTATACAAAACGGATTTAAAACCATTATTGGCCAATTTCGGAACAAGCATGCGCGCTCAAATTCCTTCTTGAGAGAATTGTGAAGCCCAGAAGAAGCGTTTGTTCAGACTGCTACGAACGCTTGTAGTTGTCGCTTTTTACTCTGGTTTTGTTTCAAAGCGTCACAACTTGCGAAAAATCCCGCATCTATCACCCGTCTCCTGTTTTTTTCTTTGGTCCTCTTTTTCCCATTTAAATCGGCTTAATTTGATGGTCTTTTTGATGGTCTTTTCCTGTTTCTGTTTTCTGTTTGTTTTCTCTTTTCTCTCCCTTTTTCTGCGCTTGTTTCTGGTTTTGTTGGTCTTGTTTTCTCTTGTTTTGGTTTCTTCTGTTTTCTGGTCTGCCTTTCTCTGTTTTTGTTCTGTGTTTCCCCTTTTCTTCTGGTTTTTGTCTGTTCGTTTCGGGTTTGCCCTGTTCTTCTGGTTTGGTCTGTCTTCGTTTGTTTTTGGTCTTCTCTTGTTTGCGCCTGTTTCTTGCCCGTAGGCCTGTTGATTCGTTTTCGTTTGTTTCTTGTTCGTTTCTTGTGTTTCTCTTGTTTTCGTGTTTTGCTGGTTTTTCTCTCTTTGCGATATTTTGTCCTAGTCCGCAAGTCCGCTTCTTAACTCAATCTTACCAACCCCTGTTAACATCTTGCCAAACGAAATCAGAGCCAAATGATCCGCCTTAATCGACGTGAGACTGTTGTGCAAGACTTTTTGGGCGACGAAGCTGCAGGGGGTCCAAGACGAGAACAACAAGGGCAATGGGAAAGACGGTTTCACGAGCTTTTCCGCAGAATCTGGGTAGACAAAAGTTCGGATGTTGAAAACGTGAAGTTTCAGCTCGCCCGACCAAGGTAGCGCCAAACTTGTTTGCCTTTGCTCTTAGTGATGTGGTAGGTATAAGGTCCATGCGGGCATTTACTACAATTCGGCTTTCCACAGAACACCAGCTTTGTAACTGTGCATCCATTCTTCTTTCGCGGTTTTGCTTGATTCTCTTTGGTTTTCGCCATATTCTATCACGGGGTCGGTAAGACATCCAGCACGCTATGAATACAAGCCTTTAAAAAGCCTGCAAATTCTTCAGAGTTCGCCTATGCAGATAAACAAAGCATTCTAAGAAAAACAATGGGCGTTCTATGCTCAAACCTCGCCTTTGGGGCCCTCAGCATGATGGAGGAACTGCAAAAGAGGAAAAAAGCAGATGCGGAAGGAAACCCCTCCAACCCTCAAGACTGCAAAAAACTGTAAAACTTTAAAAGACCTCGCAACTCTATTTATCGAGCCTTTCATGGCAAATTGAATCAAATAATGGGGAAAAGCGTCCCCGAACCTTCCCGAAACCACGGGAAACGACCACCTTAACCTACAACATTCTCTAACTCTCACCGATTTTCCCCATAAACCAGATTTCCCACAACCATCAAATTCTTTCCCACTCGCACCAAAACCTTTCCCACAACCAAGAAAACCTTTCCCAGAAAACCAAGAAGACGGGAAACAGCCACTCTTCAACTACCTCCTTACCCTCAACGTCAACAAAGCTTTCCCAAACACCAAAAACTCGCCCACAACCATCAAACCCTTATGTTTGCCTGAAAATTCCACGCTTTCACCCCACAACCACCAACTCCCCCCAAAAACAACAAAGCGGAAAACCGCGAAAAACAAACAAGAAACCAACAGGTAACATTCAAGCCCAAAAAACCGCCGTCTAAACAGAAGCCCAAAAGAACAAAAAACAGCAAGAAAACCAAAGCCAGAATCCATAACCACGAATTCACAAAACAGAAAAACCGGAACTTGATTCGCCAATAAAGGCTCAATTTCAAAAAAAATCTTCTAAAGGAGGTTGAGAAAAAAATGCCTTATCATCCAATATGCTGTATGAAATGTGGAAACGAGTTAATGCCGCCGGATCACGTGCGAGAGCTGACACAACAAACCTACAAAACAGATAGCGTAGGCACAGCAGTAGCCTTAATCTCATGTGAAAAATGCTGCACGCTTTGGGGCTTCGTCATCGCGTCAGACCGAAAAAGCTGGACCATAATACCTGTCCAACCAGAAGGCTTACCGACGCTGCATGAAGCAATCAGAAACCTGATGCGCCTCGGAATTCCCGTGGCAGAACTCACGCAACGAATCGAGAAAGAGCTCTCAGGAGGAAAGACCCTGAACCCGTCAGACACTGCTGTTCACTAGCTCTTCTTTTTTGTTGGGAAACGCACGCCTAAAAATTTGGAGGTCTTGAAAAAAGATGTATAAACCTTTGTTGTGTAGGAAGTGCGGCGAAATGGTTTTCGATGAAGAGGACGTTGCTAATTTAGTGCATTCTAGTGGAATGAGCAAAAGCGTTGTTGATTGTCCCCATTGCAACTACCGTTGGGGACTTGTTTCGGTCAGTGATTGTACTGGTTGGATAGCTTGCCTTATTCCGCCCGAAGGGGTCGATGAGGTCTACCACGCATTTTATGAAGCGCGGAGTATTGGCGTGTCAGTGAACATCGTTTCTGCGATCCTGGATGTGTTGATGGATAGAGAGCTGGGAAAATGAATGATGTTCGTTGTCTGCGATGTGGAACTCTGCTTATCAGCGGGGACTGTTTAAAGCAAATTCACGAAAAAATAGCAGACGAAAATTTCAGTATAGCAGAACTCGTAGTAGATTGCCCTAAATGTCAAAGAGGATTTGGACTCGTGATGGCTTGCGACTCGACTGGACTAATAGTTCTTCTTGTGCCGCCTGAAAAAACAAAAAAATGTTTCAACGAACTTAGACAAATGCTTGAGGGAGGACTTACAATTACAACCATTGCGGAGATAACTAGCAACGCGAAGAAGTCAGAATACATTAGTTCTTGGGACAATGAAGCATAAATTCAGAAGTGTTAAGAAAGCCATTTGCGACTTAGAAAAGGTGAAAAACAGTGAACAATGAAACCAAGCCACGTTGTGCATGGTGCAGAAAACAAATAGAGGCAGAAGATTTCGCTATTCAACTGATTCTGCCTACCCCAAACGAAGAATTCAAAAAAGAAATACTATCCGGCCTATTTGAAGCTCCGAAACGACTAAGAATCAAGGAAAAAGCGATTGAGGTTCTCTATCAGTTTTGCAGTAAAGACCACAAAAACCAGTATAAGAAATTCTTGGAATCGGAAGGCGTGAAAGTCTACTGAGCAACGTTTGACGCCCGTTTTTGTATGCCGGCGAGGTCATCTGGCGATCCATGTGGAAGGGCTGGCCTCACCGATGTCTTTCCAAGGCTTTTTTGCCTTGATGAGCCAAAACTCTCTGAAGAGGACACATTGTCCGCTCACCTTTTCTCGGGTGGGTTGGCCTATCCTGGCTCGCGGCTTTTTGCCGTTTGGGTAGGCCGAAACACGGGCTAGAACCCGTGTCAGAGGATTTATACAGCAACCGTTTAGTTTTGTCGCGGTTGCGGGTTTTCTGTGAGGCGCGCCAGCTGGCGACCTAGCATAGCTGCGCGCGAAACTAAAAACTAAGGTTACCCTGGAGAATCTTAGCAGATGAACCTAAGCTTTTCTTGAGGGCTGTACGGATTCCCACCGAACACATGACTAACAGTATAAATGAAAAAAGAAATGAAAGGGCGCAAAGCGCCCGCGCCAGAGTTTAGCTGGACAAAACAAACAAGTCCAATAACCGAACCGGGACCGCCAACTCAAGCCTAGACCGGCACCTTCCAAGCTCAGAAGTCCTATTTTTCCTTCGCTTGTTCCCGGAAGCCGTTGATAGACTCCTCTAGGTTTCTGGGTTTCGCTTCTGGCGGGAGAGTCTGCCCTGTAAGCTCTTCAAAACACACTTCATCAATTGCCTCCCACGTTTCGTGGCATTTCCCATCTCCACTAATTCCGATTTCTGTAAAGGTAAAATGAAGACAACCCTTGTGCAACTTCAACTTTTCAAAGAGAAAAGCGCCAAGATTGGAGATCTTCATCAATTCCTCATTCTTTTCAGGGTAATCACCGTGCACATTGACCTCCGGGAGCCAAACGATCATTCCACCTTCTGGCGCGCTAGCAGGATCCAGCCAAGCGTACATAATCTTATTTTCAGTTAAGTAAGCCTCAATCTTGTTCCAAATTCTCTCGTCTGACTCAGACGATCTTGATGAGGGATGGTCCAACACAACTCTTACCAAGGGACCTGAAGCGTCGATACCAAGTTTGTCAAGGTCATTCACTGCAGGCAACTCAGGTGCCCTCCTCACGATCTAGACTTGAGCTATCTCTCTTAATCTCTCTTTCTATTTTGCCCAGATTCAGCGCCCGCACCGCTCTTTCACTGTTTCTTCTTTTCCTCTTCCACTTGTCGAGTTTCGTTCGATTGATCAGAACTAGTCTAGGTAGTCCTGTAGCATAAGGAAAAACGCCAATGACGTCGCCGTCGTCTATCCATTTGAGAATCTTGGATCTGTGGAATACAAAAACAGCTAAGAAATCAAATCTTAGCATCACCTTAGGTCAAATTCTAAGGTTTTCCAACAAAATCAACGCATTTTAGTTTCGCGCGCTATGCGTTTTTTCGGGCAGTCAATATAAGGGAGGTTGAAAGATTGGCAAGATTTGAAGCTACGGTTGTCAAGGGAAAAAGACGTGAACTATGGTATTATAATAGTCGGCTCCTTAGACTGACTAGGGAAACTGCCGCCAAACTGCAAACAGGATACAAGAACAAGTCTCCACGGCCTGATTGGTATATCCACTTCGGGTTCTACAAAGTCTTCGGCTTTCAAAACGTCCCTGCTGAGGAGTTTTCCAACCTTAAGGAAACCTTCAAGGATTACATTGACCACGTGTTGGAGGTCAAGCGACACAGACACCGGTTTGTTTTCGTCAAAAAAGACAGCACTTGGATTTGGCTAAAATGTGTCTCCTGTGATGCTACAGACCAGATCGTGTACAACAACCATGAAGGGGTCGCAAGGAAAATTATACTCCCCTACTGGCTTAGCCTTGAACAAGATCGGCCCTTATATCGCAACGGATGGGAACGACGGAAAATTCAGCAGCTTCTGAGCGAGTATAAAGAACAGGCCATGCAAAGCCTCGTAACAGAGATCGACCAACAAATCTTGAAGCTACGCAAGAAACTGGAAAAAACACAATCAGAAAAGAAGAGAAGCACACTGCAAGAGCAGATTCAGAGACTGCAGGAAGAACGGGAAGCATACGAGCTGGCTAACCTTATTCTCTAGTCAGCAAAGCACAAGCGCGTCAAGAACTTGGGCTTTGTTCATTCAAAAGGAGGAGGAATGTCTTGCACTCGCTAGAGCAACTACCTAAAGGAAAAAGAGGGGTTTTGCGGGAGCAAACGGTCATTAGACGACTGATATCTGGATTGGAGTTTCTTCCACAAGCCATAAGAAAGCTGCAAAGCAAAACTATGAAGTATGTGAGGTATTTGTTTGGATAAGGAAGCGGGTCGTATAAAGATCACGGTGCTCAAACGGTTTGACACTAAAGAGGTATTCAAAGATCCTCCAGTCAAGGCAAAGTATAGTGGTCCATGCCCCATCTTCAAAGAAGGGCAGGTGTTCTATGTTGATGACAGCATGCCAAGCGGGTTTTGCCCTTATGCTTGGGACGCAATCTTCTTTGCAGTTGTAACGCTCAAGTCAAATGGCAACTTCAGCGAGTGGTATGATGAACCTGGAGTTGCAGTAGGGTGTTGCGGAGACGGGTTAAGACCAGTTGTCTTCAAGCTAGAGCGAAAATAGCCAGAGGATTCCTCCATATGCCTTCATAAACCTTCAAAACATAATGCCTATTGGAGATATCGTCCATCTGAAGACTGAGTTGCGGGAGCCGTCTCCATCGTGTGCGGAAATAGGGCAACCTCATAAGGATCTGCGGGTTCCTGATGCAGACGAAGGTCTACCTGTTCTGGAAAAAGCGGGGGATAGGTGGGGATTGGGGGTTTTCAGGTCCAGCTTTGACCAAAGCTGTTGGACAGTATTGTGCAGTCTAACACGTTTGTCTTTGCGTCGCTGTTTATGTCGCAGTTGGCGCAGTCAAACCACTCCTTCGAGCCTGGCGCGCGCTTTGCCTTTTGTCTATCAGTTTATTTTAGCGGGTGATTTCCCCGAGTCAGATAGAGTAGAATGATTCCTCCTGCGGCTGAAAGGATGGCTGCATATGTAAAAGCCATTAGGGGTGATATGAGAGCCCAGAGTACCCCAACTACTGCGCTAGAGGCAAAGTCGCCAATGCCGTTAACCGTCTGCAGTACGCCAAAACCCGTTCCCCTAGACTCAGTTGGCAGTAAATCGGCTGCTGCAGTTCCTTCAATAGTGTCCGTGATTGCCGTGAAAAAGCCTGCCAAGAGGAAGATCGGAACCAAAAACAAAAAGTCAGCCGTGAGAAGAGCCGTACCCAGACAGGTTACAGCCGAGACAAAATAGCCAATTGCAAGAATTCTCCTTCTGCCGACTTTATCGCTCAACGCACCTATGGGAAACGAAGAAACTGCGTAGGCAACATTCAGTAAAGTGTACAGTCCCACAGCAATAGCCGAAGCCTCTAACGCGCCAACCCTTGGAGCCAAAACCTCTTGCGCTCTCAAAGTGAAAAGACTGTTGGCGAAATTTCCCAGCCCAAAAACACCTACGCCAACAAGGAAGAGCTTAAAAGACCTCGGAAGCGTCTTGATCGACGTGACAAATCCTTTGTCCTTCACTACGAGGCCGCCATGTGCCGAGACAATCAGAGTGTCCGGCGATGGTTTTTTTCGGACTTCACGTACAAAGAAAAGGACTATTAGCAACGCTGCTAAACCGGGGATTGCCGATATTGCAATTATCTGGCGATAATTTAGAAAAGTTAGAAAGAATAGGGCTAAAGCTGGTCCGATAATAGCGCCTAATGTGTCCATTGTCCTGTGGAAACCGAACGCTTTTCCGGTGGCTTCTGGAGAAACGGAATCTGCCAGTAAAGCATCTCTTGGTGGTCCCCTAGCTCCTCTTCCAGTCCAAGCACTAATCCTTAAGACGAGCACTTGAGACCACGAAGTAGTCAATGCTATTAGGGGTGTGAATATGCCTGTTAAAGCGTAACCAATGTTTAGCAGAGGCTTCCTTCGTCCAATTTTGTCGCTCAAATATCCCGAGAAAGACTTTACGAGGCTTGACGAAACGTCGGAAAACCCTTCTATCAGACCCAAAATTGCCGGTCCTGCCCCGAGAATTGCGAGGAAGAATGGGAGAACCGCTGTAACCATCTCATGACTCGCGTCGCTGAAAAGACTGGTAAAACCCATTGCGACAACGTTTCTGTTCAGCCATTTGCGAGAGTTTCGGTCACTCGTTGATTCGTCGCTCACGTTTCATCAAACCTCCTTGTTTAGAATGTTGGGTATTGACTCCTCACCAATCGTGAAATGAAGTTGCGTCTTTCCTGCTTCTTCGAGCCAATCAAGACTTGCTTGATTACATCAGGGATATCGGGAGAGCCAAGAGCTCCCTCAATACTCACCCATTTGTATGCTGTGGCCTCCTGAGAGAATACTACTCTGCCATCGACCACGTCTACTTTGTAGGCAATAATAATGTGGTGTATTGATTCATCCTTCTCTGAAGTGAAGTCATCGTATATTCCGACTAGTCTTGTGGGAATTGTTACCAGTCCTGTCTCTTCCTTGACTTCTCGCACAATTGCTTGCTTCACGGTTTCATCTGATCTCACATAGCCTCCGGGGACAACCCACTGCTTGTGATAGGGCACATCTCCTTCCCATATCATAAGGATTTCATGTTGTTTCCCTTCAATTACCGCAGCTACGCTAACCAACACTTTGCCTTTGGTAATGTCTCTTTGAGATATCACTTCCCTGTTTTCCCTCCGTGCTCATCTTTTTCGGCTGATTTGTTTCCGAAAACATACTTTCTCTGGAAGTCATCAATCTTCTCTTTTGTCCACTCGTTATCAGGTGAATTGACCAAGCCTTTTTCATACGAGGCCCTTCTTAGAGACTCATTTTCTGAAACGAGAAATTGAAGCCCTAATACCAGAGCTTTGTTATTCGTCAAGTTTTCATATGCCTTGAATTTTGTGATTGCATATTTTGAGTATACTTCTTTCCCGTAGTCCTTTCTTTCCATCTCCAGTCTTTCAAGCTCTACATCCGATTCTTCCACGAGACCATATTCCACTATTTTTCGAACGTCAAGTTTTGGATGAAGCCCATGTTCCTTTACGAATTTCTTTAGCGACTCGTAGAAGCTTCTCGGGACAGTGAGCTTGAGATTTACGGGGATGCCTAACAGTTCCGGTATAATGTCCTCCAAGAGTCGGCCTCTGTTTGCCTTTCTGTCGTCACGTTTCAATTCGTGTTCCCTTCCTTTTGCATTGATGCGCATTCAGTATTTGCCTAAGTGTTTGATTTTCTTCCATAAGCTGCCTTAAAGCCCTGTTGTCGTCTTCATATTCTTCTGCTTGCTTCTTGAGAAGTAGGTAATTTTGCTTCATTTCCCTGTAATAGACAGCCCTGAAAAACCTCATGCCCTTCTCCGTTGCTTTGATGAAACCCGTTGACAGGTCAACGCTGTTTTTTCTGCAGTATTCAACAAGTGATTCATGCGTGTTTCTGTCAAGGAACACGTCCAAAATGACCTGACTCTTTTCTTTCGAATTCTTATCCAAGTCCAGTCTCATGGAGAGCCCCCTTTTTTTCCATTCACCAATTTCGCCAAGGTTCGATCTATCCCTCGGCTCCCTACAATTCTGGTCAAGCTCTGGCCGACAATTCTCTCAGTATGTACCTGTTCTTTGCCTGCGAATCGGTAATCTTGCTTTTCAATGTAACTGGAAAGGTCAGTTTGCAGCTTCTCCAATACTCGTATTTGTTTCTCAACTAATCTCTCGATAACAGGTACAGCGTTTTCTTCGAGTTTGCTTGAAGCAATATACAAACTCGTAACATAATGAGGAATGCACATGCCTTCAGATTTATCATAAAGCTCCTGAACGTGTTTGTCTTGACCGATTTCACGCACGAATTCCTCAACATAAATTCGCGTCATCTCTGAAATGTGGTCGCATGCTGGACACTTGGCTTCATTGGAAACTGGCGTCAACAATTCCTTGACATTGATTAAGCGTGTAGAACTTTTCAGATGCACGCTCCATAACCTTAACGCTGGAGATTTGCGCTTCTTCTGACGCGTTACATCATTCAGCAACTGTTCCGTTACACTCTTCAGGACCAGAGCCAATCCTAGACAGTCTTCACTTGATGGATTGCTTGCAGAAGCGAGCATCCTGTAGGAATGATAATTGCAGAAGCCTCTACTCTCGACGATTTTTTCCCTCGCTTTCGGGTCCATCACAAGCTCGCCAAGGTAGGTGTCAACATACCTTTGCTCTAATCTTTCTTCAAGTTGGCAGAGAAAGCACTTCTCCATAGTTTCCAATGCTTCAGAGACGCGAATGTATACGATCCCTTTTTCCTCAGCCCGCACGTCAGATTACACCAAGTTTCCTCAATACTGTGACTGCTTGAAACGTGTTTTCAAATGTTGATATTCCTGTGTCTGTGCGTGCGAATCCTCCGTTACTCATTTGACATTTGAGGATGAAATCTATAGTTTGCGAGGGGAATCTGCAGTTCTCTCCGAGGATGTCAAGAGTCATGATACCGTAGTACGTATAATCAAGGTAGGATGCCAGCGAACGGGGAATCACAGTGAACCCGCCGAAGGGTTTCTCACATTCTCTCACAAACCTTTCTGTCACGCGCAGACCGGTCACATCGTTCTTAAGAAGGTTAAGAGAAGCTGCAGCGTAATAGGTTGAAATGACGTTAGAGTACCCATAAGCACCAAACCCACAGTCTTCGTTTCTGTATTCAAGCAACCACTTTTCCACTCTGCCACCGTCAACTTCTATGTTTAACATCTTGGCAAGTGCCAGAATCAAGAGAGTCAATGTGAACTCTGAGGAAACCTCAACGTAGACATCGACGTTACCAAAATGCCTGCCGGATCTAATTGCCGAGACAATACGCTCTTTGTGGCAATTGTCTAGGGTTTCTCCGCACAGCACTAGAGCCTTAGAAACGTAATTGTAAGAGTAAATGCTGCCCAGGTCAAGTTCGCGTAGCCACGTGACTGTTTTTTCAACGTGAGGAAAGGATGAACCTAACACTTCCAAGATTGCCAATCCGTAATAGGTGTCTTGGGCGTTTGATTCAGCACCTTGACAGAAAGTGTATCCTCCGTCGCCATTCTGACGATTCACAACATAATCAATGATTTTTCTAGCTGTCAAGGAGTCAGCAAATCGCTCTTTTCCCAAACCTAGATCAAACCGCCCTGCTTCACGCAACATAACACCCACTCATGCGCATTGAATGTTCGTAGAAGCTATCAGCCCCTGCAAGATTGAAACAAGGGCGGTTAAAGGCGAGCTTCATCGCCTCGCAAACTCAAAATATCGATCGAAGTACATATGCTTTTCCGATCAGATCGTATGTTTCAACGCATTCTCATATCGAAAGAAACAGACTTCTTCAATTTAGCATCCGCAAATACAAAATAAGCAACATTGTCGTCAAAACCACAGCTCTGAATAACATTAGATATTTGATCCGCCACTTTGTTCGTCTTGCGCTCTGAATGAGAGCCAATAGATCAGCTAAATCTTTGATAAGAGTTTTCGACACTCTCTTTGCGAAAGGAGAACTGTTTTCAACAAAAGATATTCCAACATCCGCAACTTTAAGAGCTATTGTGTCGTTTGCCCCATCGCCAACCATGGCCACAGAATTGTTCCTTTGCTGCAGCAGCCTGATGAGGATACCTTTCTGCGATGGTGATAATCGTGCAAAGACTGTAATATGGTCAGATTGCTTTGCTATTTCCGGGAATTCCATTTTTGCCATAGTTTTTCCAGTCAAGCAGTAGTTTGACTTTTTGTCTATTCCTGTCTCTTCGGCGATTTTCATGGCAGTTTCAGGCCTATCCCCAGTCAGAATAAGGGGTCTTATCCCTTTTTCTCGTAGGTTCCTGATGACTTCAAGAACACCCGATTTCACTGGGTTTGTCAACTGAAGCAGACAAAGAAAAGAATAATGGTGGGGCGGAGTCTCTGAAGTGCCGGAACTGTACGCCAGAGCTATTGCCACATCTCCCTTCTGATTAATAGAATGAGTTTTTGCTGTCATGGATGACAAGGAAATCAAGCTTGCTTCCTTCTCTATGCCTGACGTTGTGACATAGCTCCTGCACATTCTTAGGATAACATCAGGATCTCCCTTTGCGAAATACATTTTCTTGTCTTTATGTTCAAATCCGCAGGCCATGTATCTGTCTTCTGAATCAAACGGCTTTTCGTATATCCTTTTGTAGCTGGGAGCAATTTCGTCTCTATCAATCCCATTCTTTGAAGCAAAAGATATTAACGCTCTATCTACGGGGTCTGCCTGGGTAATTTTCTCGGAAAAGATGACATCATTACATAGCGCACACGCGACTCCAGTTAGATTGGAAATATGTTTGTTAGACATGAATGAATCCCTGTCAGCTGTTTCATCCGCAAAATGAACACGTTCTACTTCCATTTCACGCGTCGTTAACACTCCTGTTTTGTCGAAACATACCATGTCGATTTTGTTGATGCTGTCCAAAGAAGTTTCATCAAGCATCTGGATGCTTTCGTTAGTGAGCTTTTTGACTTCGTTTGAGGTAAGGACGTACTTAAACAACTCATTGTTCCGCATTAATACAACAAAAACCGCTATTGCCAAATACAATGTGCAAGTTAACGCAACGTTGCCATATCGAGTTAAGGAAATGAAGAAAGGCGGCAAAAGGAAAACAAGTAACGTGAAATATCTTCTTTTTACTAGAGAAGGAAACTTGTATTTTACTTGTCCCCAGCGCTGTTTGAGAATTTTTCCGTATTCTGTTTCTTCTCCTGTCGCAATAACAACGCCCTTTCCATTGCCTCTGGTTACTCTGCTGCCTCTGTAGACAAGGATGTCTTCTTCATCAACCTTCTTTTTGGCAACTGGCATGATTTCTCCAGTCAAGTCGAATTCGTCAACTTCTAAGCCCCTTGCCTCAACGAGCTTAAGATCAGCCGGGACGAGGTCTCCCGCCTGCAAAAGCAAGATGTCTCCTTTGCATAGGTCACCTTCCGTGATGTTGACGATTTTGCCTGCTTTTTCTATAGTCACAATGTTACCTTTCAAAATGCATCGCCTTAGAACCGCCTTGCATCCTGCAATCCAGCATCCACTCTTTCTGTTCTGAGTGTTTGTAGAAGCTATCAGCCCCGCATGAAGAATGGAGGCAGTTATAGGTGAGCTTCATCGCCTTGAATTTTCTTACTATTCCCAAGTTATATTTAGGTATTTGCCTGAAGGAACTTGTTAGACTTTTATTTGGGAAATAGTTCTATCTAGCTAATTAAAACGGATAGGTGTGTTAACATCCACATGGCATCAGAGGACTGTATTTTCTGTAAGATTGTTAAGGGCGAATCACCATCTTGGAAGATCATAGAAAATGACAAGGCACTGGGTGTTTTGGATATTTACCCTGGTGTCGAAGGACACTGTCTAATCATACCGAAAAGACATGTACCCTACTGGCTTGATCTAAGTGACGCAGAAACAGTCATAGTATTTAACACTGCAAAAATTGTTGCTAAACGAATTGAAAAAGTGTTTAAGTCAGACTTTGTCTGTGTTTTTATTCGTGGAGGACGAGTCAAACATACCCATTTGGTACTATTTCCCTCCTATAAAAGCGACAAGCTCAGCGGCTTCCCTCAATCTGTCCTAGGAACTGCTGAAGTCGACTTCGACAAGTTGCAAGAGAAACTCCGAGTTAGGTAGTATTAGCTTTCTACAAGATTTAGTTCTGAGCTAGCTAGCTTCCGTTGGTTCATTATGTAAGATTAGTGCGCTTCTTGTATGATCGATCATCTTTAACCTTAATGCTTTTTCAGTACCGATAATAAATCTAATATCATCATTTCCCGTCTAATGACACACATGGATGGCGCACGCAGTCAAACTGTCCGTCGTCAGTCACTATCATCCCTTTCTGGAGTAGTTCTGTTTCTTATTCTGTGCGCGGGGATTTTGTTGTAGGTTGCTGAACATTTCTTTTTTGAGCATCCTTCGTCAATGAATATTCGACACGAGGTGGAATCTCGGCAAATGACTCTCTCTTGAGTAGGCTTTCAACTTGAAGCTGCTTCAGTGTATCTGCGAGCGTTTTCGGGCTTATGCCCTGCAGTTCTTCCATGAGTCTGTTGAACCTGAGGCTACCGTAGTTCCCTATTGCGTTGATGATCAATAGTGCCCATTTCTTGCTTATCACGTCAATGATTCCCTCAAGCGGACAAAAGCAAACTACGTCATTCTTGTTCTGCATGCAAGCCACTTTCATCGGCGATAGCAACTATGTCGCTATAAACTTGATAGCATGAATACTTTACTTTCTATAGTATGAGAGGAAGAGGTGAGATGACACATGAATGAAGAATGTGGTTGCGGGATGCATCATCATAGACATGAAGATCCTTGTGGGTGCGGCATGCATGGAGACGGACATGGCTACAGGAGACGCTTTTTCACAAAGGCCGAAAAGGTTGAGAAGTTGAAGAGTTACGCGGAAGAACTCAAGAATGAACTGAAAGCCGTCGAAGAGAAAATCAAGGAAATGCAAAGCCCGAAGTAACCTCAAGAACGGTGAAGCCTAGAACAAGGTTCTACCCTTAAAATGAAAAAAGGAGGGTTTGCGGGAGATATCTCCACTGTGTTTGTGTTCGAATAAATCTCATCCTTTTAACGCGCGCGTCATGAGCTCAAAAGAGCGAGTTGTTGACTAGGATGAGAAATCTCGATATGCTTTTTTCTTGACTCTTTTGTCTCTCATTTCTTTTTTGAGGACTCGAATTCCCGCGCTTTCTAGGTGGTGGATTAGTTGCCAAGTCTTCTTCTTTTCTGGTTCTGGCAGAGTCACAGCCTTTGGGCGAGAGTTATAACCAATAAACACCGTCTTGGGCTTGATACTCTCAATCCATTTGGTGAAGATGGGCAAGTCAAAGTCAAGGATGGGTTCTACCGTCACCATTTTCTTGTCCCATTTGAGACCGAGAAAGTCGTTATACCTTACAGAGGGCTTGGGTGCACGAGAAATACTATCATATCCTGCGTCTCTGTTCGTTTCCAGGGTCGTCAGCAAATATGTGTTCTCAGGAAGCAGTCCCAGATACTTGCCAAGGCATACCGGGTCCTTACTTTGCACGAACCAAACCCTGTCCTTTTTCTTGTCCGCCCGCATAGCTCGGAAGACTCTCTCCATAAACTTGGGGTGGGCGAAAGCAATATCGCCATCCTCACACACAAAAAGCGCGCGGTCCGGAGGAATCTTAGTCAACCTTTTTGGATGCGCGTGAGGGCTATAATGCTGGCAACGCTTACAATGGTGCATCCTACCAACCCATGCTATCAGATCCTGGAAACTGGGCTTGCAATAAATACATCTGAAGCTGCATCCGACAAACGGATTCCAAGATTTCGTGGTTTTGTACTCGGTCTCTTTCTTCACAATGATACTCATGTAATAAGGCATTTTAAAAGAATTCGATGCAAGCCACTCATCTGCTGAACTCCGATTTTTCTTCGAGGAGTCTGCGCGTCCTTCATGAATGCGATAGGCCGAAACCTCGGCTTAAGCCAGTGCGGAAGGAATGTTTTCAACCGCTTTTTCTGTGGTCGGAACGCCTTTTTGCAGGTCAATTGTCAGATTCAACTGGGTAAGAACCGCCGTAGAAAGACACAGCTGATTCCTTCCGTAAGTGGTCAGTTGATATGTTTTGTGCGGTCGGTTTTTGTGCATTTCCCATCTCCCCCTGATTAGCTTCCTCTTCTCCAAGCCGTTTAATTGCGGATAAATCGTGCTTGGACCGAAATATACTCCATGCTCTTCCTTGATTTCCTTTATTATTTGGTATCCGTGCATCTCCTTCTCGTTGAGAAACTGCAAAATGACCAATTCTAAGAGGCACTTAATCAGTCGGGTTTTAATCTCTTTTTGCTCATTCATCCTTTCTTTAGTTCCAGCAGCTGCTTCAACAGTCTTGCAGCAGCGTTCTCGTTCAGCCCATAATAGTAAACCTTGTCGCCGCTGGTCATCTTCCGCATTAAACCTTTGCTAATAAGGTCGTTGATAATCATTCTTTCTAGAACATTAAACTCGTCTGCAACTCTGAGGTCTTTCAAACAGCATAGTAACTTCACAACAAATGTCGGAGGCAAGATCCAAAAAACCCACCCTCTGTGGGCGTCTTGTATGTCAAAATCGTGAAACAAAACGATTAGACCCGCAGCTGCTGATGTCCTGAATGCTAATTCGGGCGACACTGACTGAAAAAGGCAATATGGCTTCGGTGTCTCGCATTGGGTATTTGGGATCTGCTGCAAAGCGGTCAAGAGATAACCATGAAACAAACTCTGATTTAAACTTGATCTTTCCGTTTCTTTCGGAAAAACTAGACAAAAACCAGAGGAGATTATGCAAGGGCTTTTAGCTCTGAAGCCCCGTGAACAAAGCTTCCAAAAAGTTAGATTGCGTACCGCTTTAGGTATGAGTGACTCCTAGTGCAATGCCTATTCTTGGCTAGAGCTGTCTTATGTTAGACTCCTCATATCGAAGCGCGTGCTCTCCGACTACCTACTTTGAGCAGCTGCGGAATCAATCTGTTTCGTTCATGATCAAGTTTTTTAGGCAGCCAGAGACATGGGCCATGTGGGCGACCCCTTCCCCATCTTCCTTTTCATCGTCGTCTTGGATGCGGTTCTGTACGTGCTTGCCTACCTGCTCGTCCGGTTTTTAAGGAGAGGAAAAAAATGAAGAATGAAATTTGCTGCCCTCATTGCCACCACGCTTTTGCCCGAGACTACTCACGCATGATCGAGGAAAGTTGCGTGAAAGCCATTAGTGTTCAAACGAGCTGCCCCCAGTGCCGAAAACCTCTTTTCTTCATCGCCCAGGAAGGCTACGTGCTCTTCCTCAAAGACAAAGACGAGCTGTTGTGGACCTACGAGCTACTCTTCGGAAGAAGTTGAGTTGATTTCCCATTTTTTAGGTATGGGCCATTCCTAGTGTCAGCTGATTCTTCTGCTGTTTACACGACAAAACAGGTCAAGAAACCCCTCAAACTCTGAAAGTCAGCCCAAAAGGTGAAGGATTGATGCCAATTCTTCTAATAAATATAATATATAATATAATCTATGAATAACTAATGAACCAAACCGGAACAACCTGACAAGAGTTCAAAAAACCAATAATGCCATAATAGGGAGGGTTGCGGGAGGGGGAGCCAAGGTTCTCTTTTTCGAGGTGGCAGCGAGCGGCTAAAAGGGGTGCGTCCAAGGGCTTAGAAGAATCAACATAAATCCTTCACTTTATTCGGATGACGCCTACTCCAACATCGAGATATTGCGGATGGACTTTCCAGTTTCTCTTGGTGTTTTTGGGTTTTGGACGCAAGGTTATCAGAGCTGGCAACTGGTAGATATTGCATTTTTTCGTGTGTTTTCTCTTTGCATAGCGGCTTAGTATTCTGCCGATTCGGTTAGTGTTTATGTATGGCGATATGATTTTGCTTTTTGCTAAATCAGCGATAATCTCTTCTGATGTGATTGTTTTTCTCCCTGCCTTTATCCATTTGTTGATTATTCTTATCACCAAGTTCTCGAGCACCACGGGTTTTCTCTTTACTATGAGAGTGCGTGCTGGTTCCGTCAGCTCTAGGATTGTTAAGCGTCTTCCACTAGCTGGGGTTGGACTGGACGTTGTGACTAGCCCTCTGTTTTTCAGCTGCCTGATTGCCTGGTTGAACAATAGCTTTGCCCTCTTTTCTTCTTTCGATGTCATCAGCCCAGGGTATAGTGCCTCTGCAAACTTGCGTTGTATTATTTGCTTCACTCCTTCAGGTCCTCTTAGAAGCTGAATCACTAGCTGCTGGTTTTTCCCGAGCTTTGCTGACGCTTGGTTGGTGTATTTTCTTTTTGCAGGTGGTCGGGGTGGCTTTAGGGGTTCATAGTTGGGGTTTAGTTTGCGCATTTCATTTTCATTTTCTTCTTCTTTGTCCAGCTGTTCTCGGAGAATTAGCTCTGCTTCTTCCAAGTCGTGTCTCCGCAGAATATCCTCGATTGATTCTTTTTTAGCCATCATTTCTCATGATCCATGAGAGTTTGAGTTTAAAAACTATTGAAGTCTTTTTATGAAGTCGATTCAATACCAGTTCTACGAGCGGGAAAGGATTTCGCACGCTGACTTCGATTCGGAATATCCATATTTTGAATCATTATTTCTTCTTCATAATCCTTAAAGTCTCTAAAGCAAAAACACAATGTTCGTAGACAAAGTGTGCTTTAATCTTTGCAGTGAATACAGATGAGAAGCGTCCAAAGCCAACGTGTAACTATCGAGATAGGTCAGGATAGGTTAATCGAGGAACTAGGGCGTCTGCAACAAAAACTAGGCCTTGGATATGAGCTTGGTGTAGTGTGGCTTCCAGACAGTCACAACAAACTCTCAGGCGAAGTCAAGGAGAATGTCATTCTGTGATGATCGCGTGCGCTCGCGAAAAATGGCGGACGCAAACTGCCAAGCGTGAGTTCACCAGTAAAATTGAAGCGATTCAACCCCCAAAGAGGCTTTCATTTGGTTCGACCTCTAATCGCGGCAGGTACGACAGATTCCTGAGCCAATCGAAAAGTCATCCTGCGAAGATGAACAGAAAGCTAATCGAATTTCTGGTCTCCCGATACACTAAGCGAGACGAAGTAGTGCTGGATGTTATGGCTGGAGCCGGCTCGTCAGGAGTCGTCGCTTCTCAGCTGGGCAGACACTCAGTACACGTCGAGCTGGAACTTGAATTCGTCCGTTGGGCAGACCAAGCAAGTCTTCGAGTCGCAGAAGACGCCAATCTCGGTTTTACGGGTTTTATAATAAACATTCAAGGAGATGCAAGGCAAGCAAGCCGATACGTCAAAAGAGTTGATTTCATCTTGACCAGTCCACCATACCTTGACCAAAACCGCTACTCGAAAATTGAAAAACGAGTAAAACAGCTAGCTGAAAGCAAAACTACAGGTGTGGGCAGACAAGCCGCAGAGGGCAAATACAGGGACCACTACTCCTCCAGCGAGAACAACATAGGGAACTTCAACACGAAAAAGTACTTTAGGGCAATGTTTAAGGTATACACGGAGTGCTTCAAGGTTCTGAAGACGGGCGGGCGGGCTGCCATTGTTGTAAGACCCCTGGCCAGAAACAAAAGCGTCTTTGATCTTCCATACAAGACCTGGCTTATTCTGCAAAAAGTGGGTTTTAGGCTTGTTGACCTCTACACGATGAAGATCCCCCGAAGCCTATGGAAGAACATGTATGAGAAGCACTACCCTCTCGTGGCGAAAATCCGGCGAGACTACATCATAGTTGTCCGCAAACCGCGCACTGTCGCTTCCCTTTGAGGCCCAGCAGGCGCGCGCTAAAATAATGTTGACCGTTTTCCGGCCAGGTGCTGCCGCGCGGTGCAGGATGAGGGGGGTCAGAAGCGAATCCTCGCTCATTATTTCGGATTCACAAGCGTTAAGAGAAGCGAAAAAGAGAAAGTTACGATATAGGTTTGACTGCGGAGTCCAATCAATGGTGAAAAAGGCCAACACACTTCTGAACGGCCAGATAATAGTCGATTTAGGCGAAGACAAACTACTTGCTGAACTGGAGCTTCTGAAGCGCAAACTGAACCTTGGGCATGAGTTGACCCTGAAGTGGCTGCCTGGGGAAAAAGATGGGATTTGCGGCGAAGTCAAGGGCAACATGATTCTCATTTATGAGGGGGATGAAACGAAAGCAATGGAAACTCTGAGACACGAGTTTTTGGACTTCGTGATAAGCCAAACCGTTGAACCGTACCAAAAGATCGCCAACAAACTAATTGGGCTGATTAACGATGAGGCATACTCACGGAAAGAGAAGTTGGTAGAGGCTCTCGTTGCACTGATCTAGAACAGCCTTGGTTGTCGTGGAGCATTATGGAGACAGAAAGCGATTACGAATGGACCCCGAAGAGAAAGCTGCATAATCACAGGTTCAAGCGTTTTTGCGGTTGGGTTAGGGGGAGAAATGCTGGCAAGTCTTGGGCTGATTTCGAAAAATGGGAAAAAGAACATCCTGATGGCGTGACGCTTGAGAGTATAATCCGGGAGGAAGAAGAAGAACAAGAAAAGGCCAGGATCTGGCGCCTTGAGGAAGAAGAAAGTTGGCACATCGCTGATCTGCGCAAAGAACTGATTACTTCGATTAGGCGCAAGGACTGGACAGACGAAGAAAAGAGGAAGGCGATTGGAATCGTAAACACGACGTCAAACGCCAAGATCAAAGAAATGAACCTCTTAGAATGACAATTAGACTGGCACACGCGTCTCAGATAATTACCTGTATCAGCGCGCGCTGGTGACTTTTCTGCGAATCTCTTGGGGAAAGCCACATCCCTCTCATTCTCGTGTACACTAACCATTGACTGTGGCTCACAAGTGGCCTCAGAGAGGAAAAAAGCAGGGGGTCCAGACCAAGAGAAGGGGTTGCTGCTATGTTGAGCAAACCTAAGCAGGCGTGATTTTGTATTCTTTTCCGCACTCTATGAGCTGAACCCTGTCGCTTATCCTTTTGAACAAACGCGCATTTTCCGTGTGAACAGGATAGCTCTTTTTCGGTTCTATTTTAGGCGCGCCAGGCACGAACTAATCGTGTAAGAGAAGGGAGACAGGTATCAAGAAGACGAACCCTACGCCTGCAAGAAAAAAAGTGTTCTGGATTCCCACAACCCCCATCAACGTACCCGCCGCCAATGGTCCAATCGTATAGCCCAAGTCCTTGAACGTAGCAATTGCTCCAGTCATCGTGGTTTTGCGCTCACCCATTATGTCTGACATTCTTGAGTATAATGCAATGAAAATAATCGTGTAACCAATCGTGAAAGCCGTTACGGTGGCTAGTACGCAGTATATGTTGTTTGAGACTGGTATCAAGACTCCAGCTAAGGCCGTTAAGGAAGCGGCTGATGCTAGTGTCTTCTTTATTCCATGTTTGTCTATCACGTTTCCAATCGGTACCTCAAGGGCGACAGCAGGCAGCAAAGCTATCGTGAGTACAACGCCTATCAGAGGAATAGGCATTCCCTTGCTGTTAAGAAATACCGAGAGGAATGAGTAGTATATGTTGATCAGCGCGTAGAACGCTATGATGAGATACACAGTTTTGACGAATCGCTTGTCATGCATGTAGCTTGACAACGTGTTCATCTGGTCGTGTAAGGATGCTCTTTCGGGCCTAGGTGTCTCCTTCACATAGACTGATACAACAAAGAATGTGGCTAGACTCGTTAAACTGAGTGCGTAGAAGGGTAGGAAGAAGGAAAGAAGTGAAACAAAGCCTCCCACAATAGGGGACAAAGCCGAAGCGAGGTCATTCATGTCGGAGAAGAACCCAACTTCTTTCCCTTTTACGCTCCTTTCAGCATAGGCGAAGACGTAAGCCCACGAGGTTAGCCAGAGAAAAGACGATGCAACTCCTCTTGTGATGCTTACCAAGAGCAGAGGGAAGAAAGTGTTTGCAACTGGATATAGCAGAGCGAGAGCAGAGTAGATGAGTAACACTGTCTGCAGAACCCTTTTGATGTTCATTTTGCCCTCTATTATACTGAAGGGAATGTTGAGGAATATCCCCATCATCGTTGTCAATGAAAGAATAACGCCCGTCAAGAACAGGTTTCCAGTGACTTTTTCTACATATATGGAAAAAACAGGGGAGGTAATTCCCCAGCCGAAGGTGTAGATGAAGAACGCGATCGAGATTGGGAAGATTATCCTTTTGAAATTGGTAATGTGCCTAAGTCACTGAACTCCTTGAACATCTGCATCCACCACAATTTGATGCTCTGTGTGAAAAAAAGACTTTCGAGACTTAGCGCGCGCGGCTCTATTTATGGCGCTAGAGCGGCAACCTTCACCTGTTTTACCCCTTTCTTAGTCATTAGGATTTGAGTGAGACTTCTTATTTCGTGGGTGTCTCCTTTGATGGCAATTATTTCAAGACACTTGTCCTCTTCCAGATGGATGTGTGTAGTTGAAGAGATTACGTTCCTGAATTGGTGTTGAGTTCTCACGATTTCATCTAGTAGACCGGGCTTGTCCAAGTAGTATAGCACTAGGATAGCCCCTGTTATTTGTCCGGTTTCTTTTTGCATCCACTCAAATTCGCTGATGAAGCTCCTTACTGCATCATGAATTGCTTTGGAGCGGTCCTCATAATGCATTTTCTTCCAGCTTTCGTCCAGCTTCTTCAGCAATGGGGGCGGAAGTGAAACGCTGAACCTTGTCACCTTCATTTTCTGAGGCAATCAATCACCTTATCGAATATTCCATCAGTTGCAGAAGGCTTTTATATCTGGTGTTACGAATTGGCACAATCGTAACACGTGCACTAGTGAAATATCATGCCTTACTATTCGAGTCGAGAAATAGCCGCTGTAGCCCTTTTTGCGGCCCTTTGGGGCGTGCTAAACTCCATCTTTTCCCCAATCGTCTTCAGAATGTTCGGGTTACCTATCCTCTGCGGCATGATCGGCTTTTCAGTGCTTTCCATGACCGTGTGGTGGGTCAGAAAACCCGGAGCCACAACTCTCGTCGGGCTTATCGCGACAGCGATAAACTTCATATTCAATCCTGGTGGCGTGTTCTTTCTGGGGTTCACTGTTGCCAGTGTAGTCTTTGACGCCGTCGCTTGGGTCGCGAGATATGATTCCTATTTCAGGAAGGCATCTTTGACAGCGATCTCATTGCTGTTCACTTCAGTGCTGTCAGCTGCTGTTGCGGGTCTCATTATCGGCAACTATTTCATGGCGGCGTCTGCCTTGGTCAGTTGGGGCGGGATTCTAGGATGGGCTGGGCTCCACGCAATTGGCGGCATCATAGGCGGATTCATCGGAGCAATGGTGGTTACTAGTTTGGTCGCTAGAGGTTTTCCAAAAATGGGTGGAAGGAAATAGAGCGCGCGCGAGATTTTGCGAAGTCCGCAGAACTATGAGCTCATTCTAGTCTATATTGACTTCTTTTTCAATGAACCATAATGGTTAAAGGGGTGTTAATTGCTTTGTTCCGTTATGTTTGATGATGCATATCGGAGTAGGGTGCAAAAACATGCCTGAAGGATTATTTGTGGTACCGAAACCAAACAACGAGCCGACGCTATTGTATGCCCCAGGAAGTAAGGAACGGTTGGATCTCAAGAAGATGCTCTTCGAGCTTCGGAGCAAGGTCTTCGAGATCCCTATAATCATAGACGGAAAGCCTGTCAAGACCAGAGACCTCGGAGAGTGTAGATGCCCCCATGAGCATACCCACCTTCTGGCGAATTACCACAACGCCGGCGAAGACGAGGTGAAGATGGCGATCGAGAGTGCCCTCGCCGCTAAAGAGAAGTGGTCTGGCATGGAGTGGACTGACCGCGCCGCGATATTCTTGAGAGCCGCAGAACTGCTAAGTGGACCCTACAGACAGAAGCTCAACGCCGCCACGATGCTCTGCCAGAGCAAGAACACCTTTCAAGCCGAGATTGACTCGGCGTGCGAGCTCATCGACTTTTGGCGTTTCAATGTCTACTACATGCAGACAATATATGAACAGCAGCTTGACTCGCCGAAGGGGATATGGGATAGAAGCCAGCACAGACCGCTGGAAGGCTTCGTCTACGCAATCTCGCCTTTCAATTTCACTGCAATCGGAGGCAATCTGTCGACATCTCCAGCCATGATGGGGAACGTCGTCGTATGGAAGCCTGCCTCGACAGCTGTATACTCTAGTTACTGCATAATGGAGATCCTTCAGGAGGCAGGATTGCCCGAAGGCGTCATTAACTTTATTCCTGGAAGGGCATCCAAAATTGGAAACATACCTCTTTTGCATCGCATGCTTGGAGGAGTAAACTTTACGGGCAGCACGGAAACTTTCCGAAAGATATGGAAAACGATATGCGAAAACATCGACAACTACATGACTTATCCCAGAATCGTGGGCGAAACTGGCGGAAAAAACTTTGTGTTCGTGCACCGCAGTGCAGACATTGATGAAGTGGCAACGGCAGTTATAAGAGGTGCCTTCGAGTATCAAGGTGAGAAATGCTCTGCGGCTTCTAGACTTTACGTGCCAGAATCGCTCTGGTCGCAGTTGAAAAATCGGCTTCTCAAAGAAGTTAAGAACATCAAGGTAGGAATAGTTGAGGACTTTACAAATTTCGTCAATGCGGTGATAGACAAAGCTGCATTTGACAGAATATCTGGCTATATAGAATTTGCCAAGAAGTCTAAGGATGCCGAGGTAATCATTGGCGGTAGATACGACGATTCCAAGGGATACTTCATCGAACCGACGATTATCGTTACGACAGACCCGAAGTTCAGAACGATGCAGGAAGAGATTTTCGGACCAGTGTTAACAGTGTATGTCTACCCTGACGACAGATTCGAAGAAACGCTGGTGCTCTGCGATCAAACCTCGCCATACGCCCTCACCGGCTCAATCTTTGCAAAAGACAGGCATGCAATCGCCACCGCAGAGCGCATGTTGATCAACGCCGCAGGCAACTTCTACATCAACGACAAGCCAACTGGAGCCGTAGTGGGTCAGCAGCCTTTCGGAGGAGCACGGATGTCAGGCACAAACGACAAAACTGGATCAATGCACAGCCTACTAAGGTGGGTCTCCCAAAGAACGATTAAGGAGAACTTTTTGCCGCCTAAGGACTGGCGCTACCCGTTTATGACTGAACAATAAAGCATTGCTTCGCCCTCAATCTTGTGTGCGCGCGCGGAGCTCAATTTAGGGAGCGAAGTTTTTTATCGTCTTTAAAGCGTCAAGCGTTCAGGCGATCTACCTCGGACTTTCCTTTGACAACTCACGCAAAATGACTAGTGTGTCGCGCGCCGTTAAGAAAAAGAAAGTGATACCAACGGTTCAAAAAACATTATTTAAACTGCCCAGTCATAGTGCAAATTCCCATTTGCACCCTATGGTGGAGCGCGCGCTAAGCATATAAGGGGGCTAAGATTTACTCCCAGAAGCAAGGAATAACGTCTGAAAGGTGGGCATTTTGAGCATCCAGCTAAATCCGATAGGCGTTGTAAAAACGAAATTCGCTGGTGAAGAGATGAGAAATCAGCCGGTTGAGGAACTGGAAGCGGATATTGAAATTCTCGACGAATACGCCGATGGTCTAGAAGCCTTTGATGGTTTTTCTCATCTGCTAATTCTCTTTTACATGCACAACATCACCGCGGAAAACAGAAAACGGCTCAAGATCAAGCCTAGAATCGTTGTCAGGTATGGACTGAACCTGGAAGAGGTCCCTCTGGTTGGAGTGTTCTGCTTGGACTCGCCTAACAGACCAAATCCTATAGGCTTGTCTGCAGTGAGACTACTATGGAGGAAGGGCAAAATCCTTCATGTCAAAGGGATAGATGCTCTTGATGAAACTCCGGTGCTCGACATTAAACCCTACTCTCCAGCAAGAAAAATCGAGAAGTTCGAACTGCAGAATGGTACAAAAACATAATAGCCAAAGCAAGAGCAAAAGGCCACAACATAACCGATTTCTGAATAGTCTTTAAACCGTCCAGAGCGCGCGAGTAAGACATAAGTTGTGCAAAAACAACGTCAACCTATTTGCGGGGAAAGATCGTGGTTAAATGTAGCAAATGTACCGTTTTCGTGTGCGAACACCCTCAACGGGCTCGAGTTTCTTCTAAACTGGATTTTTGTCCGATGAACGTTGAGAAAGATGTTTTAAGGAAAGCTAGGGAAGAATATGAAAAACCTGGCGTGGGAGGATTAGCTCATGCTTCTGCTCTGGTGGAGTCAGAAGGTTATATGAAGTGGACCAGAGTCGAGGACACGATGGAATTTGCCAGAAGGATGAATTTCGTTAGTCTCGGTGTTGCCTGCTGTGTAGGATTGGCTGAGGAGGGAAAAACACTGACGGATATTCTCGAATGCAATGGCTTTCAGGTGACTTTCGTATTCTGCAAGACTGGTGGTGTTCCAAAGGAGGAGTTGGGACTGAAAGACAGCGAGAAAGTACATCCCGGCACCTTCGAGCCTATTTGCAACCCAGTAGCACAAGCTCTAATCATGAACAAGGCGAAAACGGAGTTGAACATAATTGTAGGACTCTGCGTAGGACATGACTCCACCTTCATCAAGTATTCCAAAGCACCCGTAACAGTCTTAGTTGCTAAGGACAGGGTCTTGTGCCACAATCCTGTTGGAGCATTATACACCGCAAAGGGATACTACAAACACAAACTCTACGACACGCACAGAACACGCACCGGAATCAAAGCACCCTAGATTTGCAGTATGTTGTTAGCGCGCGCCAGCGGCGAAACGGGCCCCCTTTGACATCATTCTTATCTATGAAGACCAAGCGTCAAAAGTCGAACTACACGCTGACAGCCGAATCATCCCAATACGCGATCTTTGCAGAGCTCCCAGATTCTACTCCGCCTCAGACAAACAATAGCTACGACGGAGAATGGCACATAACAGACTTCGCCATCACGCTTTCTGCGACTGATGATCAAAACAGCGTTAATCAAAGCGCACGCGCTTATCACCCAGGATAACGCTAACTGTATTTGCATAGTACACGAATAAGAACGTGTCAAAAAGGGGCATTGATATATGGAAACGCACGTGCGGAGCATTGCAAAAGCAATTTCTTGGAGGATCGCCGCAACTCTAACCACGATGCTCTTAGTATTCGTATTCACGGGAAATTTGGTCGTAAGCGGTAGTGTTGGCTTGACAGAACTCCTTTCGAAGATCTTCATCTATTATGTCCATGAGCGTATCTGGAACGCAATAGACTTTGGCAGAATCAAAGGATTCGGAAGGCAGAATAAGGATCATGGGCTGTAGACTAGAATTCTTCTTTCGAAAAGTTGATTAAGCCAAAGGGAAATCAAGTGTATGAAGGATCTAATCATTGACAACTGCATACGTGTTAGCAAAAGTTGAGGCAGGAAAAGACCAGGAAGTCCTAAGGGAAGTCAAAAAGAAACCGGGCGTCAAACTGGCAACTCCTACCTATGGTGTCTACGACTTACATGTCGAAGTTTCATTTGACACGATGGAAGAACTTGACAAATTCATATTCGATGAAATCCGCCGCACCCCAGGAATAAAAGAAACAGTGACTCTGATTGCTTTCAAAGGGGTATGAATGTCCAAGATAGGTTGCAGAGAAGTATACTTCATTAATGCAATGCAATCACGCCAAGTCGATTTCTTGATTGAAAAAGTCAAGGAAGCTGTGAAAGAAATGAGGTTCCCCCCTGAGTATGACATAAGAATCTACAAGAACGTGTTTTCATGTTGCGGAATCGGAGGTCTCGGTGTTATCGTTGAAGTCGTTGGACCTGAGGAAGAGAAGATAAAGGCAATTGACCTGAGAGCCATATCAAGAATCCTCGAGTTTTGCGAGAAAGAAGGCTACGAAGTAGGACACCATTCCCTAGGGCAATACGAATCCGTGTGAGAAACATACGCAAGGGTACACTAGATCTTAAATTCTCAGCGATGCAATAACAGATGTCATTGCTCCCTCTATTCCTGGAACATTTTTGGGAATGTGTGCTATTACCCGTTCTAGATGCGTCTTATCACCCGCTTTTATTGCACAGATCAGATCGTAGGGTCCGAACACTGTATCAGCGGAGATTACTTCTGGAACAGTCAGAAGTGCCTTCTGCAGTTTCTCCAGATTTCGTGGTTGAGTATTTAAGAACAGAAAGGCAAACGGTTCTTCAGCGTATGTCGGGCCTTCGTGTATTACGATGAGAGTCATTGATCTTGTGACCAGAGCTTCTTCAGCGCCAATCATCCGTATTGGGTTGAACCATTTCTCGATAAATTCATCTAGGCTTCTTAATCCAGCAAATTGAACAAGCATATCCATAGGGCCAAGAAGCAAGAATATGTCTCCTCTGGGAATGTTCAGCTTCAGAAGATCCTCCAGTACTGTGTTGTAGACGCCTGCTTTGCAGCTCAAACACATGTAAGCTTTCATTGTAACCGCCAACAATTCGACTGACAACAATAGGAAGATCGAACATAGCGTGGTTTTATAAGGCCTTAGCTTCTTTGAAGTGGTCCACCTTATGGGACAGAATAAGGCGATTTTTGGAGACAACTGCTTCTGGAGTTTGCCTTCTTAAGGTCTTCTAAATATGTCTTTTCACCAGTCGCCTTTATGAGATGTTGCTGACCATTAACAAAGTTGATTATATGATACAATGTTTCCTCTCCGGTTAGCTGCTGTTCGAAGTAGCATCCCTTTTTGACGTTGGTTTTCAAGGCTTTTAGGTGGTCAAGCGCATAGCTGCAGTGCCCAACGATTTCACATGAGGTACATTTGCCCCAATCTTCTGGGTAAAGGCAAGGGCCACATGTTACGTGGCACGCTCTTTTCCCAGGATACAAGTTTGTTTTAGCGTCGCCTTCGCAACGGCAGCATTTGTTTTCCCAAGATTCCTGCTCGACCATTATCATCCAACCTTCCGAAAGACCTATGTATAATGATGTGAGAACCAGACTATAAGCATTTGCATTATCAACAATAAGCAATAAGCTCCAAATATTTATGAACCAGAAGAGTTATATTTCTGAGCAATTAAGAATAAACGCGGCGCGCACTCAGATATTGGTGAAGGCTCATGACTAGAACAATCGATGATGTGGACAAAAAAATTCTTTGCCTACTGTCCCAAGATCCTCAGGCTTCTCAAGCCGAACTCTCAACGCGTTTGAAGATCTCTCAGCCAGCTGTAAGTGCCAGAATACGCAAACTTGAGGAGAAGGGAACATTGGCGCGCTTAATTGGAACTGATGTCAAGAAGGCTCAGCTTTTTCTCGCAAAAGTTGACGTTTCCACAAACCATGTAGAACAAGTTCTGAAATTCTTAGAAACCTGCCCCCTCTATTTGAACAGCTTCCTGACTTCTGGAAAACACAACATGACCATTCTGCTAATCGGGGAAAACATAAGATCCATAATGTCATGCGTCGACACTCATTTTAGACAAAACTTGCAGATGAGAAACATGGACTTTGACCTCATAGTGTCCCCAACTCGCCCCTTCATAGTTCCCATAAAACCCAACATGGACAAGAAGAGAGCTACGCCATGCGGTGCAGATTGCAGCACCTGCACACTACAGGCCAGCGACAGGTGCTTGGGCTGCCCAGCTTCTATCCATTACAGGGGAGAATTGCTTTAGCGCGTGCTTAGCCGGTTCATGAAAAGCTTCTCCTACCATCTTCCATTTGGCTGCAGGATCTAACTAAACTGGCAGAGTTTTCAAAAAATCAAAGAGTTAAGAAAGACGTTTGCAGGACAAAGTGGTTCTTAGTTTAGACTTCGCTGTTTACGCGAAATGTGAGGCGCGCGCACAGGCTAGATTATGCTATGCACTCGGTTTTATTTCTCCTTTGAAAACTCGGTAGCACCTGTCTGAGCAGAAGCCTTGAAAATCGTTGTCTGGCACAAACAGCTTTCCGCAAGCTTTGCACTTGCGCTTAGTGCTTTCCACCATACACTTCTTTCCCCAAACCGAATATTATCGTGACAGTTTATATGTTTAGCCACAAGGCAAGGATTGCCGCTCCATTAGCGCGCGTCTTGTTTTTCTGGTAAGGTGTTCTAAATGGCAAAACAGTTTACGTTGCAACTGAAAAAGGGCTCGCGGTCTTAGAACTCTACAGGCAAATATCCAGCCTCATCAACGAAGACACCCTGCTGGAAAACCAAACTGAAACATTTCTAGTACATTAACCATTAGCAACTGCTAAAGAAATAAGACACAAACGCTAAATCAACCTTTCTTTTTATCTGTATTGAGTGAAAATATGCCGAAAAGAGATGGAACAGGACCAAACGGCAAAGGTCCGCGTACTGGAAGAAAAAAGGGTAAGTGTTGACTCTTCCGAGCAGAAAGAACTACCCTTTTTTATGGGTGAACTTCAAAAATGGGAATTAAAACAGAAGAACTACTAAGACCACGTTTAGATTCAAAGAAGACATTGTTGCAGGCAAAGCGCCCATCATGGCACGTGCGCTCGTGGACGAATTGGTCAAAACCGGTAGAGGTTCCCAACGCTGCCCAAAATGAAGGCGTCGGGCATTGCTTGAGCAATTGCGTAGGTTCCCCTCCAGCCGGTGCAGTGCGAAGGAAGTATCAGTTGCGGATTCAGAAGCTTCAATTCTTTGACGGTTGGGACTATTCTTGGTTCGAATTCTTTCCCTGCTAGATGAAACCCTCCCATGATGGCAAATACGTCGTTGGCCGCAGTGATCTGCTTTGCGTAGAGTGCCGTGTTGACGATGCCCGAGTGAGCGCAGCCAGAAATAACCACCAAGCCTTTCTGTTTAATGTTGATTGCTATTGCTCGATCATCCCAGACATGTGGATCGGGTTGCCATTTACCATCAACAAAGACTCTGTGCTGGGAAAATCCTTTTTCAAAGTCCGTTTTACGAGGGATCTCGCCTGTAATTAGAATCGTATCGCCAGCCAGAAGGTGAGGTTGTTTTATTCTAACGTATCTGGCCGGCTTTACTTGGTCATCGGTTGGGAAATCCAGATGCTTTCTCACAGTTCCATCAGGTTCAGCTATACCTCTGGCCTTGAACATATCTTCATGCACGACAATCGGCAAACCTGCCTTGTTAACAACTCTCAGTACTGCCAGAAGCCCACCAAAATGATCATAATGGCCATGCGATAGAACTATAGACTCAATCTCTGAAAGGTCGAGTCCCATTCTATCCGCGTTGGCAACCACTCCGTCGGAACTGCCGCCAGCATCAAACAATATGCTATGAAAGCCATCACCGCGGAATACGCGGACGAGAACTGAAAAGCCATGCTCAGCCACGGGTAGACGAAAGTGCTCTCTCATCCATCCATCGCCTTTACGTTCTTTCACCCATTTTCGGACCTGATAGACTTCTTTCCTTTCAATCGTAGACAGGAAATCTACACAGTTGTCTACTAGACTTACTATCTCTACGCTATCAACTTCTTTGAGCGGGAAGACTTCGTCAGGTTTACTACAACATTTTCCATTCACAGAAATCATCTACTATAGTGTTCCTTTGTAATAATGTGTAGATGGACAGCCAACGCATTTGTTGTTCTGATACCGAGAGCAAGGCCTGCAATCGACATTGCACGGTGTGACGCCTTTGTCCTTGTGAGTGAGGTGTTCTCTGACCTGAAGAAATGGAGAAAAGTAAATGTCACTGATAGGATAGAACTCTGACCTCCGTATTCCTTCACTGCTTCTTAGAGAGCATTTCTCGACAGATATGCTTTCAAGAGTGTCCTTGTCTTCAGCGATGACTAGCGCAATGAGATTGTAGCCTCCCATCGTCTTAAAGATATTGATGACTCTCGGACAGTCCCTGAACCGGTCGAGGAGATTCTGCATGGCCTCAGCGTTTTCCATTTCCAGCATGACAATTGCTGGAGACAGTTTGAAAGAAAATGAATTGAGTAGAGTTGACACTTGGATGCAGTTCTGATCTTTGAGTTTCTGTAATCTCTTTTTGATCCCCATGCTTGTGAATCCGATGTTTTTGGCCAGCTCTCGCAGTGTTGTTCGCCCATCTAACTGGAGCTTCGACACGATTTTTCGATCAACTTCATCCAAACGTTGCACCGTGTTTATTTTATAAACACAACGTATTAATATGGTTTATGTGTTAAACTCGGTTCTCCGAGGCCGGAGCTGTCAACATGACCAGCACCATAAATGCAGTCCCTGAAAAAAGAAAGGAGATGGTCGAACAAGACCAAAAAGTCAGGGAAAGGATGAACAAAATCCGACACAAGATAGCCGTGATAAGCGGCAAAGGCGGCGTTGGAAAAAGCACAGTGACTGTAAATCTTGCAATGGCCTTTGCTGTGCATGGGCATGTCAATCACGTTGGTATCCTGGACGCGGATATTCACGGACCCAGTGTGCCCAAGATGCTGGGAATAGCAGGCCAAAGACTTCAAGTTGGACCTCTAGGTGCTTTCCCAGTTTCAGGTCCGCTGGGCATCAAAGTGGTTTCCATGGATTTTCTGCTGCCTGACGAAAATTCGCCGGTCATTTGGCGCGGACCATTAAAAATGACGGCCATACGCCAGTTCTTGTCAGACATCGTTTGGGGAGACTTGGACGTTTTGCTCATAGACCTGCCTCCCGGCACTGGCGATGAGCCTCTCAGCGTTGCTCAGCTTCTGCCCGAAATGGACGGTGTGGTGATAGTTACCATTCCTTCCGAGGTATCCCAGATTGTCGTTAAGAAATCTGCTTTTTTTGCACGTCAGGTTGGAATGCCAATAATAGGCATAGTGGAAAACATGAGCGGCTTTGTCTGTCCAAAGTGCGGGTCCAAAGCCGACATATTTCAGTCCGGGGGCGGGAGAAAAATAGCTGAAGAGTTGCGAATCCCCTTTCTCGGATCTATACCAATAGATCAAAGGGTCTGTCAAGACACGGACAGAGGCACCCCATTCATACTTGAACATGTCGATTCTCCAGCATCAAAGTCCTTCATGGAAATCGTCGAGAAGGTTGAGGACTTCTTAAAGAGCAAAGAAAGAACGAAGAAAACGGAGGTAAAATGAGTGAAAATATGTGTGAGTGCGTCGGGAAACACTCTAGACGCCTCAATTGATCCAAGATTTGGCAGAGCAGCCTACCTTACAATAGTTGACTCTGAGAGCATGGCTTTCGAAACAATTCTTAATGCGGCAGCAGGCGCCATGGGCGGTGCGGGAATTCAGGCAGCTCAAACATTGACAAAGAAAGGAGTGGACGTACTGATAACTGGAAATGTAGGGCCAAATGCGTTTCAAGCGCTGTCAGCCGCGAGCATAAAAATCGTTACAGGTGCTTCTGGAACTGTCAGAGAGGTTGTTGAGAAATACAAGAGGGGGGAACTGAGCGAGACTGGCGCACCTACTGTCAAGGGACATTTTGGCATGGGCATTGGTAGAGGAAGCGGTCGAGGACGCGAGAATCTGGACAGATTGGCTTAAAAAGGAGGTGATCAAATGACAAATAGAATTGTGATTCCAGTTGTAAGCGATAGCGGTCTGGACTCGAAGATTGCAGAGCATTTTGGAAGAGCACCCTGCTTCGCAGTTGTTGACTTGGACGAGAAGGGCGCGGTTTCAAATGTCAAGACAGTGCCAAATGCAGGTGAACATTGTGGTGGACAGGGGCAGGCTCATGACAACATCCTGAAGTTAAAACCAAATGCAATAGTAGTCTATGGAATGGGCCCAAGGGGTTTGACGACGTTTCAAGATGCCGGAGTGGCAGTGTTAAGAGCTGATGGAAACACGGTCAGAGAAGTAGTTGCTGCTCATAACGAAGATAGGCTACAGGAACTCACGGAAGGCTGCCATGAGGCGCACCACCAAGAGCATCATAAAGAGCACCATCAATAAAGGGGTTGCCAAGGTACCCGACACTGCAAGGACGTGGAAATGCAAAAACCAATTACTGTGAATGAGCAGAAGAGAGTTCGTGCAAAGGAATAGTGGAGAACGATAGAATGAGTGTTATGCCTCAATGCGCCAAGTGTCCGGGGGCTTATTGCCAGCGCATGCCTTTTGAGAGAATCAACAAAGATACGTTGCCTGAATTCTGCCCCATGAAAACAAGCGAGGAAACAATCAAGAAAGTGATTGAAAGATACGGAAAAGATGACATAAAGAGGATCTATGTTCCTGCCACTATCACGGAAAAAGAGGCCTACGAATGTGTCAGAGGCGTGCGTATGGCGGTACGACCCAGAATCAAAGAATTGATAGAGTTTGGCAAATTGATGCATGCCAACAAGATTGGAGTGGCCTTCTGCGCCGGAATGCGAGATGAGGCGAAAAGAATAGTGGAATTTCTTGAAAAATCTGGATTTTCTGTTGCTTCAGTCCTGTGCAAGTGTGGCGGAATCGACAAGACAAGGCTTCATGTCGAAAAAGAATACAAGATTGATGATCCCATGAAATTCGAGGCTGGCTGCAATCCCGTTCTTCAAGCTCAGCTTCTGAACGATGCTAAAACAGACATAAACGTGATCGTTGGGCTTTGTCTAGGACATGATATGCTATTTACCATGAATTCCAAAGCGCCGGTTACTACTCTCATAGTCAAGGACCGTTTGCTGGGCCACAACCCAGTCATTGCTCTTTACAGCAACTACCACAAGGGCATAATAGAATCGCAAGAAAGAAAGTGAATTCAATCTCGAAGATCTTCGACGGTGACTTCATGATAGTCTCAGTAGCCAGCGGAAAAGGAGGAACAGGAAAAACATCAGTAGCCGTGAACATGGCACTTTCAATAGAAAATGTTCAACTCTTAGATTGCGATGTTGAAGAGCCGAACGC